>X413_Lion__coassemble_84_pt1 | contig 20701 bp, 17 predicted proteins | sample X413_Lion__metabat2_high_PE_002 | metagenome-assembled genome bin X413_Lion | reverse complement strand
GAAAAGATCCCGGTCATGTATGATCGGGATCTTTTTTTAAGCTTCCGGAAGTTCTGCTGTTTCCGGGTGATTGAGGATCTCCATAAACTCTTCACCGGTGATGGTTTCTTTGTCATAGAGATATTTTGCAATACGGTCCAGGTCAGAACGATGTTCTTGCAAGAGCTTCTTTGCTTTATCATGCTGGAAACGTACAAGTTCAATAACTTTGGAGTCGATCACGGCAGCAGTATCATCAGAACAAGCAAGGCTTGCGTCTTGATTGAGATACTTGTTGTTGATGGATTCCATGGCAACCATGTCGAAGTCATCGGACATACCATATTGGGTTATCATGGCTCTGGCTACCTTTGTGGCCTGTTCGATATCATTGCTTGCACCTGTGGAGATCGTATTGAAGACGATCTCTTCGGCAGCACGTCCACCGGTCAAAGTGGCAATGCGGTTTTCCAACTCTTCTTTCGTATACAAGTAGTGGTTTCCTTCCTCCACCTGCATCGTATAACCAAGAGCACCGTTCGTACGCGGAATGATCGTGATCTTCTGTACAGGGGCACTGTGCGTTTGCAAAGCCGCCACCAGAGCATGTCCCACTTCATGATAAGAAACAGTAAGTTTCTCCTTGGGAGTGAGGATCGCATTCTTCTTTTGGTATCCGGCAAAGACGACTTCAATGCTTTCTTCCATATCTTTTTGTGTTACAGTCTCACGTTCTTCACGAACGGCTCGTAATGCAGCTTCGTTGATAATATTGGCAAGCTCGGCACCGGAAGCACCGCTGGCCATTCTGGCAATGACATTAAAGTCAATACCCGGTTCTGTCTTCACTTTCTTGGCATGGACTTTCAGAATCTCTTCACGCCCCTTCAAGTCAGGTAACTCTACCGGAACTCTACGATCGAATCTTCCCGGTCTTAACAATGCCGGATCCAAAGATTCCGGTCTGTTCGTGGCAGCCAAGATCACAACACCTGTATTGCCTTCAAAACCATCCATCTCCGTTAACAGCTGATTGAGCGTTTGCTCTCTTTCATCGTTACCGCCGGACATTCCACCGGTGTTTCTCTTGCCACCGATGGCGTCGATCTCATCGATGAAGACGATACACGGTGCTTTTTCCTTTGCCTGTTTGAAGAGGTCTCTTACCTTGGAAGCACCCATACCAACGAACATCTCCACAAACTCGGAACCTGAGATCGAAAAGAAAGGTACATTGGACTCACCGGCAACAGCCTTGGCAAGCATCGTCTTGCCGGTTCCCGGAGGACCTACCAACAATACGCCCTTGGGCATCGTAGCACCGATCTTCTTATACTTCTCAGGATCGTGAAGATAAGTGACGATCTCTTGCAAAGATTCTTTTGCTTCATCCTCTCCGGCAACATCCTGGAAACGGATGCCTTGCTGGGATTGGACATAGACACGGGCATTGGATTTGCCCATATTAAAGCTCATAGATCCACCGGCACCGCCTTTGCCTCCCATCATTCTCTTCATTAAGAAGTTCCAGATCAGAGCTGCTACCAGCAGCGGCAGGATCCACTCTATGATGAACAGCAGGATAGGGGAAGTCTTTTGCTGAATATCAGCTTTGAACTTGATATCCTTATGCTCAGCAAGTCGGTTAGTCAAGTCGGGATCGAACATCTTGCCTGTACGGTAAATCTTCGTATCATCGCCCTTGATCGTATACAGGATCTGATTGTCCTGTACCTCCACTTCATCCACTTTGTCTTTATTTGTTTCTGTGATGAACTGGTCATACGATGCATCCTGCACCTGAGATTCCCCCATGGAAGGCATCAGGATCAGGTTTACCAGCGTCATGATCAAAACGATCACGGCAAAATAGTAAAGCATCGGCTTTTTCGGTTGTTCGGTCTTGATAGAAATCACCTCATTTCAATTACATAAGAATGGTAGCACACTTCTAATTACGAGCCTTGGTCAATACCTGAAAGTTACATGAAGATATGCTGTTTTTTGACAAAAGATATGTATTGTCACATGCTCAGAAGAGGGAAAAAGAAAAACCTCTCGGATAATCACATATCCAAGAGGCTTTGGTATGGTCGGAATAACGGGATTCGAACCCATGACCTCTTCGTCCCTAACGAAGCGCGCTACCAAACTGCGCCATATTCCGCTGTCCGTGTGAAATTATTGTAAACATAACTCACTAAAAAAGCAAGAAGAATTCTATAACTTCACACGAAATGTTTTACAAATTTTCCAGAAGAGCCGGAAGATCACGCAAATATGCAATCGTATAGTCGGGTCTGGAATCTGTTGTCGGACCGTTAGGATGAACAAGACAAGTCTTGATACCGGCATTGATGCCACCCTGGATGTCAGACGAGAGGGAATCTCCAACCATCAGACATGATGCAGGATCGAAGTTTTCGATCCGTGCAAAGCATTTTCGGAAATACATCGGATCGGGTTTGTTGTATCCGATCTCTTCCGATACGAATATGTCTTTGAAGTATGGATAGAGTTCAGCTCCTTTGAGACGTTCGTGTTGTACAAAAGGGGTACCGTTGCTGGCAAGATATAGATCGTATTTTCCATATAATTTATGTTTGACAGTATCTTCGGCACCCGGCATATAGTCATGGCATTTGGACAGCTCCACTTCATATGCTTTGGCGGCTTTGTTTGGATCGATGTTTTTATGTATTTCAGCAAACAGTTGTTCAAAACGTTTGACGACGACTTCATCTCTTGTGAGGATGCCTTTCTCCAATTGCAACCAGTGCTCATGGTTAATGACTTTGTAACGGGCAATCGTTTCCTCGGTAGGTTGTATGCCAAGGGACAGGAAAGCCTTGCGGATTGCAATGTCTTCTGCTTTATGGAAGTCCAGGATCGTATCATCCAGATCCAAAAATAAAGAACGTATCATGTATATACCTCACATTTCTTGTCTATTTTAGCAAAAAGAGAAGGAAAACAAAGACAGTTCACAGTATTTTCCTTATATACGGAGTTTACGTCATGCTAGTATGCAAAGGCAGGTATGTATTCTGTTTTTTGATGACCATATGACAATGATCGGAAAGGATTTAAAATGAAGAAAAAAGGAATGCACAGATTGTTTGGATTGTGCATGGCTGCAGTAACTGCAGCAGGTTGTTTATTGGGAACAGCCGAAGTCAAGGCGGAGGAGAAACTTCCGGTCCTCTATAAAGATGGGATCCACTATATCAACAGCGATCCTGATTGGCCGGGGTCCAACATTGTTCTTTTCTGTATGAACAATACATTGAATTGGCCGCACTATGTACCGCAAATGGGAGATTCTGCCGTACCGGATTATACCAAAGGATATCTTACCGAAAAAGATTTCCGTTCTAAAGAGGAATATGAGGAATGTATGCACAGACTGGCAAGATTGCTATATGTGGGTTATCCGTATAATGGGGAACATCTTTATAAAGTAGTGGAAGAGGATGGCGTGCCGCTCTTGTCAAAGAGCGAGTTTGATCACTTATTGAAAGTAACACCGGAACTTGCCGGAGCTTTTCCTTACTTGGATGGTAGGATGTTCTCGTATGGAGATTGGGAGAAACAAAATAAAGAAGATCTTGACCTGTTGGTGAGATTTCTTGCGGATGTAGGTAGATTGTCGATCTCCGGAGGGACGACGGCGAATGGTTTGAAGTATACGGAGCTTATGGCAATGCCGTTCTATAAAGCGGCATATTGCATGGTATCGGACACCGGACAGGATCCGTTGCATACCTTTGCGGCAACATATGGAGATGAGTACTATGTCACAAAGACACAGGCTTATGATGCAACGCAGAATGCCGTATGGAAGACATTAACGGAATACGGTATTCCGGATAACAATATCGAAACATTGCAACAACCTCTTTCCGTTAAATTATATGAACGCTCGTTACGTGGCGATGTGTTGCGGGGAGAACCGGATATTGACCGGGTAAAGTTGACCGGAGACACGGCTTTCACATATAACGGTGAAGACGGTATGTGGCATACCGGTGAAGTATATGTGGAAGAACCAAAAGAATATCATGGTAAGTATGAATTGGCTGTTCCGGAAGGAATGCAAGTGATTGCTGATGATGATACCGTATACGGTAATCAAGAGTTCGAGATCGTATCCGACCATAAACCGGAGCCTACCGAAGGAATCGATATCGATGTGGAGTTCCATTGGTTACAGGATATGAAGCAATATTCACCGGCGGATGAGACGACTTTATTCGGTAAAAAGTTCCAGCATATGATCGGAGCGGTCATTTTGCATAAGACAGTATCTTCCAAATACATGTTTGTACATGAAGATGTAGGCTCTCTCGCTGTCACAAAGACCGTGGAAGGTAAAGACAGTGCGGAAGATTTCCATTTTACAGTGGAACTGTCCGACCATACATTGAATGGAAAATACGGTGATGTGACATTGGCACAAGGAAAAGGAAGCTTTACGCTGAAAGCCGGGGAAACAAAGGCTCTTGCCGATCTTCCGGTCGGTATATCTTATGTGATCAAAGAAGCGGAAGCACAAGGGTATCATACAGTGTCGGAAAGAGCGACAGGAACGGTAAAGAAAGATGAGACCATAACGGTATCGTTTGTCAATACATGGCAACCTACACCACCTGTTGCCACGACCCCAACGCCAAGTGCGTCCCCTAAGCCGGATGATAAGAAACCGGCTACAGGTGTGGATCGTCATTTAAGTATGTGGACCTTGATCATGGCCGCATCGGCAGGTTTGTTCCTTATAAAGAAGTAGGAAACATCCTCTACGGAGGATGTTTTCTTTTGGAGGAACGTTGCACATCAGAACATAGGGCGGTATAATAAAAAACACATTGTGTCTCCGTAGCTCAGCCGGATAGAGCGTTCGCCTCCTAAGCGAAAGGTCGGCGGTTCGAATCCGCCCGGGGACGCTGTATGGAAAGTCCGAATATTCGGGCTTTTTTTGTGATTCTGTAGCTGTGGCAGTACTGATCATGAGGTTCGAATACCGGGGATATTTCCGTTACGATGAACACATTCGCAATGTTTATCAGTGATCTAAGTATAAAGTATGTCATCGATGTAGAGCATATGCTTTGACGGGGTATTTGGATGTTGGTACTATCCTCGTAGTTAGATTGAACTAACGGGAGGCGACATTATGAGCAAGAGAGTACCGAAGGCAGTAAATAATAAGAAGTTTTGCAAAGATGAGATCGGCAGAAGGTGGATGGAAACGGCTGTGAATGTGGGGATGGTTATGGCCGGTGCTTGGATGTTGGAGACGATCGCTCATGCGTCTGATTATGCGTGGATCGGACTTGGGGGCGTTTTGATGGGAATATTGGTTAAGGCACGCTTGAAGAGAATGATGAAAGAAACAGTTGCATGTAGCTAACTCGTATAGTACTATCTCTGTATGGTTAGCTTTAGCTAACAATTTTTTTGGATGATAGTTAGCTTAGACTAATGTGCGGAGGTGGGTATGCTTAACAGAAGGTTGATGGCCCTTGTACCAAAGAGCCGTAAGTACATCTTGGGTAATGTAGTGCTGCAATGGATTGCCTTGGTGGCAAATATTGTATGCATGTGGGCGGTGGCGATGGTGCTGACAGGGGCGTTTATGCAAGATGTGCATATGGAATATGTTGGCGTCATTGTGGCTGCGTTGCTTGTTAAAGCGGTATGTATAAGATATGCCGGGCGGATGAGTTTTTTGAGTGTCAAGGAAGTGAAAAAGAAGCTTCGGGTGATGATCTATCAAAAAATGATACGTCTTGGTACATCCTATCAAGAGCATACAAGTACAAGTGATGTAGTGCAGTGTGCTACAGATGGAGCGGAACAGTTGGAAGCTTATTTCGGCTCTTATGCACCGCAATTGCTGTATGCAGGGCTGGCGTCTTTGACGGTGTTTGTGGTGATCTTTATGATCGATCCCATTGCGGCCTTGATCCTCTTTGTATGTATTCCTTTGATCCCTCTTTCCATTGTCTTTGTACAGAAGGTTGCCAAGCGTTTGTTGGCTCGTTATTGGACAGGGTATACTCGGCTTGGGGATACGTTTTTGGAAGATCTTAGGGGACTTGTAACAGCTAAGTTGTATGGTGCGGATGAACGTATGCGGGTGGCAATGAACCGGGAGAGTGAGCAATTCCGTAAAGTTACGATGCGGGTGTTGTCCATGCAATTGAACTCTATCATCGTCATGGATCTTATCGCCTATGGTGGAGCGGCTTTGGGCATGTTGGCCGGTCTACATGCATTTGCATTCGGTACGGCATCGGTCACGGGATGCTTGCTCATTATCCTTCTTTCTGCTGATTTCTTCCTGCCTTTGCGGGCACTAGGATCTTATTTCCATACCGCCATGAACGGTATGGCAGCGGCAGAGCGGATCTTTAAGTTACTGGATGCCCAAGAGGGGCAGGATGGTGTTGAAGAGGCACTAGGACCATTTACCATCACAATGCATGATGTGTCATTTGCATATGATAAAGAAAGAGAAGTGTTGCATCATGTGGATATGACATTCCCTGCAAGATCGTTGACGGCTATCGTTGGGGAAAGTGGATGTGGCAAGTCTACGATCGCTGCTTTGATCGCCGGACGATATCGCAACTACACAGGTACCGTCAAACTCGGTGATACTTCCCTAAAAGCCGTCAAAGAAGAAAGTCTGTTACGCCATGTGACATACGTTTCTCACAACAGTACATTGTTCAAAGGAACTGTGGAAGACGTATTGCGAATGGGGAAGGAGGATGCTTCTGTGGAAGAGATGTATGCTGTCTTGCAACAAGTGTCGATCTATGACTTTGTGAAAGAAAACGGCGATCTTGGTATGGTCATTGAAGAAGGTGGCGCCAACTTGTCAGGTGGTCAGAAACAAAGATTGGCTCTGGCTCGGGCGTTATTGCATAACAGTGATGTATATATCTTTGATGAAGCTTCCTCCAATATCGATGCGGAAAGTGAGGATGTGATCTTGCACGTGATCCGGCAGTTGGTAAAGCAACATACAGTCATCATGATCACGCATCGTATGAAGAATGCAGAAGATGCCGACTGTATCTATGTGGTCGATGATGGTTGCCTCGTAGGTCATGGTACCCATGCCGAATTGATGCATACATGTCCCCTTTATCAACGTATGAAAGTGGCACAAGCCGATTTGGAATCGCTTTTGGTGGGAGGTGCAGCATGAAAGACATTAAGATGATGCTTCAAATGACGAAGCTTGTAAGACCGTTGACGGGATGGATGATCTTGGCGGTCGTGGCCGGGGTCATCGGTAACCTTGCCGGTGCATTTCTGGCTGTGACAGCGGGATATGGTATGTTATCGATATTGCACATGGTACCGGCTATCTCCCTTTCTCATCTTGCCGGGATCTTGCTTATACTTGCCCTTATGCGTGGGGTTCTGCGTTATCTTGAACAACAATGCAATCATTACATTGCCTTCCGTATCTTGGCCTTGGTACGGGATAAAGTGTTCCATGCGTTACAAAGACTGTGTCCGGCCAAATTGGAAGGGAAGGACAAGGGGGATCTTATCAACATGATCACTTCTGATACCGAATTGTTGGAAGTGTTCTATGCCCATACTATCTCGCCCATATGCATCGCTTTCTTCTTCACGGTGATCGTATGTATCTTATTGGGATGTTTGAATGGCTATGCGGCTTTGATCGCTTTAGTATCCTATATTGTAATCGGGGTGGTACTTCCGCTTCTTTCAGCCCACCGGGCCAATGCCACCGGTCGCACGATACGTTCCTTATCCGGAGAACTTTCCGGCTGTATATTGGAATCTTTGACCGGTTTACAGGAAACATTGCAATATGGGAATCAGGAAGATCGATTGCATAAGATCGAGAAATTGACAGATGCTCTTACACATGTTCAAGCTGTCCAAAACGATGCGGATGTGACGGGGCGTTCTGTTTCCGGTACGATCATCCTGGCAGCTGATCTTATCATGTTGGTCACGATGGTCAACGTTACCACCTTTCCGATTGCGATCCTTGTGGTCTTGCTGTTTCTCTCCACCTTTGGCCCTGTGTCCGCATTGTCTGCTCTTGGTGTGACATTGCAGAACACATTGGCAGCCGGGAACAGGATCATGTCCTTGTTGGCAGAGAAACCGGTGACGGAAGATGTCACAGGGCATGTGAAGACGGTATTTGAAAACAGTGCGGATCTTGAACACGTGACCTTTGGTTATGACAAACAGAATGTATTGGAAGATGTGTCTTTGACGATCCCCAAGGGACAGATCGTCGGTATATCCGGTCGTTCCGGGTCTGGTAAATCTACCATGTTGAGACTTTTGATGCATGTATGGGAGACAGATGGTGTTTCTGTCTCCGGCAAAGATATCCGTAATATCAACACAACAGATCTTAGGACCATGGAAGGGGTCATGTTACAAGAACCGTTCTTTTTCCATGATACGATTCGCAATAATCTTCTTCTTGCCGATCCTAAGTCATCGGAAGACGCAATCATAGACGCATGCCGTAAGGCTGCTGTCCATGATTCCATCATGAAACTACCGGCCGGTTATGATACGGTTCTGGGCGAAATGGGAGATGGTTTATCCGGGGGAGAGAAACAAAGGCTGTCTTTGGCACGTATGTTTTTGCATAGAGGAGATCTGCTGTTGTTGGATGAACCGACATCCAATCTTGACAGTTTGAATGAAGCTGAGATCCTAAGATCTCTCCTCAAGATCCGTAAAGACAAGACGATCGTTCTTGTTTCCCATCGTCCTTCGACATTGCATATCGCCGATCGGGTGTATCACATGTCGGAAAGAAGGTGCAGTTGATCTTCTTTAAACGGTAATTTCGGGTATTATATACAATGTTTGTTTGGAGGCATGCCACATGACATTGTTTGAATCACCTGAAGGTCTGATGTTTAAAGATCTTATCGTTTATCCTCATATCAAGATCGCACAAAACAAATTTACTTTTATCGGCGGTAAGAGTGGGTGCGGCAAGAGTACATATCTCAAGATGCTGGATCGCTTGGTTATTCCGTCTAAAGAAACGATCTTATGCGATGGCAGGGATATCCGCACCATGGATGTTCTTGCCTATCGTCGTGAGATCATGCTTGTACCACAAGAAGTATATCTGCCGGATGGAACGATCCGTGATGTATATCGTTTCTACTTTGAAGCATGTAACAGACCGGTTCCGGATGATGATGTGATCCGGGCCTGTTTACATACCGTATGTACCGACTTTACCCCTGATACGGATTCAACCAATCTTTCCGGTGGGGAGAGACAACGTGTGTTTTTGTCTGTTTATTTGGCTTGTAATCCGAAGGTATTACTGTTGGATGAACCGACGGCCGCCTTGGACCATGCCACTTCCACAGAACTGTTTGACAACCTTAAGACACATTGTTATAAGAACAGGATCACTGCAGTATGTGTATGTCACAATGATGAATTGATAAAACGATTTGCGGATGATGTGATCCGCTTGGGAGGTGAAGGATGAATAACGGCATCATAGAATTACAGCTGGGTCAGTTTCTTTTGGTTTATCTATTACTGCTGGTAGTGGTCTTTATTATGAAGAAGTGTAAGATCGATCAGTCTAAATTGCTTGTTTTTGCCGGTTTGAAGATGACGGTCCAGTTGGTATTGGCAGGTCTTATCTTGTCCTATATCTTCCGTTCTTCTTCGCCGATATGGACAGTGTTGTACATTGGGGCCATGATGACGTTTGCCATTTGTCATGTGTTGCGGCAAAACAAGGATATGAATCGGAAGTTTAAGCTTGTGACGATCTTGTCCATGGCTCTTTCGGGTATTTCGGTGATCGTTTTCTTTGTATATGTTATCGTCGGGGAGAGTATCTTCAATCCGCAATACATGATCCCCATTGCCGGTATGGTCATGGGTAATACCATGACCGGGGTGGGGCTTGGTATCAAGTCTTTTCGTGAATCTTTAGCCGGTCAAAGAGCCCGTATCAATGCCTTGTTCTGCATGGGTGCTTCACCTTCTTCCGTTTTGATGCCGTTTGTGAAGCAGTCTTTGGAGACGGCCATGATGCCGACGATCAACTCCATGGTGGGGATGGGGATCGTTTCTTTACCGGGAATGATGACCGGACAGATCTTAGCCGGTACGATGCCCATGACAGCCATCTTGTATCAGATCGCCATGATGATCGCCATATGTACCGTTGTCACCTTAGCGTGCTTTGGAACATTGTACTTTGGTCATAAGACACTGTATGACAAGCATGATATGATCTTGAAAGAATTCTAAAAGAACACCTTGCCTTTCAACTGACAAGGTGTTTTTCTTGTGACTAAAACAAAAGACCGCATCGGCGGTCTCTTGCAATATGATCCGGATGAAACGATCATGATGCCAATATGTTTTTCGAGAAAGGAGTGATCGAAAACAGCATCATGAGATCTTATATGATTCCGAGAAAGAAGAGCGGTATCACCCGGATCCCAAATATTGAAGTATGTCTTCTTCCATACTATAGCATAGAATGTAAATTCATGAAAGGGCTTTCTCGCTATCCTGTCATTTTCGCCAAATCATCCAGGTAAGATAGGAATGTGCTCTCTTCTTGTTTCTTGATCGCATCTCGTACAGGTTGCAATTGGATGTTGTTCATCTCGGTGCTGATTGGAATGATGGTATTGTCCTTGTCGATATTCCAACCGTGTAAGATATTATCGATCCTGTTGTCGGCAATGATGATGGCATGGTGAATATGTAACAATGTTTCTTTATCGCCGGTATTCAACAACAATGGGATGATGGTACTGCCGGTGGAGGAAAATCTTCTGTTTAAGTACAAGTACATGACTTCCAATTCATCCGGTCTGTCGGAACATACATAGACCGGTACCGGGGGCATGTAACGGGAAAGGATGAATGCCGTTTGCATCGATAGGAAGAACACATGTTCAGTGCGGATCATGTATCTTTGATCGTTTGCCAGTGACCAATCATTGAGAACGGAGAGGATGATTCTGTATAGAGCAAGGGTAATCGAGTTACGCCGAGAATACAAATAACAGTTCTCATCCGGAATGATGCATTGCAATTCCAAGATGCACTTCTTATAGAAAGTGACAAGGGTCGTCTTAAAAGCATGGGAGGATGTGACATCACTGCCAAACAGTTTGGTAAAGCGACAGTGGAGGTCGGCAAAGTTTCCTTCGGAAAATACGATCTGTCCCACTTTCTCTTTTTCGGTCATTTCCCAATGGTCGGCAAAGAGTGGGTTGGTCGTACAGCAAAAGACAAGAAACATATAATCAAGATCTTGTTTGGAAAAGCGGATACCCAAAGTCTTGGCGGCGATCGTTTCGGCAAGATCTTGCAATTCATCATATACATGCAAAGTTTTGAGTTGTTCGAATTGAGATGAACAGAGTGGAGTAAGTTCTCTGTTTTGTCTTTTCCAAGTCAATGACATAAGACAGGCAAAGTAGTGATAATCACTGCCGGATCTTTCAATATAGGACGCATCTAAGCAGGGATTGGCGGCCAGAGTCATCTTCTTGATGATAGTTCGGGATATTTCATCATCTTCATAGCATACGATGCCATAACGGGAATATAACAGTCCGATCAAGAAACGGATCCGGTATTCCGGTCCGGCAATACAATTGTTATTGATATTTAAACCGATCTCGTTCAAGTACACCTCACAAGTATGGCGTACACGGTAGGAACTGGATTTGGTGAGATATTCTTCTTCGATGAAGGTGCTGAACGGTTGATGCTTGGTATTCAAGATCAAAAATCTTAGACATTGCAAAATGATGGAGTCATCGCATAACAAAGGAATAAGTGCATGAATGTCAAAAGGGTAGTCACTGCACCAATGATACATGGCATCATGTTTCTCTATGACAGCAATACCGTCCAGATCGGCATTTATATTACGGATCAAAGCATTGATGGCCGGCAGAGAAAGAGACAGTTCTTCCTTGAGAAAAGGGACCGGGATCTGTGCTTGTGAATGAAACATACCGAGTACTCTCAACTTGTTTTGAATATTTGTTTCCAGATAGTCAAAAAGCATTTTACCTCCATGAATGCACTTATAGACACTTTACAATGAAGAAATCATGCTATGCAACAAATATGCTCATATTCCCAAAATTGTCGCTAAACATAGAAATGTTTTGGGACCATAATAACGTATGTATTTGGTAACATACTTCCTGCACGCTGAAAAAAACGTGCATGTGATGAGAGGATGAAAACGATGAGACCAAGCAAGAAGATAATAAAAATATCATATATATTGGCAATGATCTTGGCATTGGTGATCTGCATATCTCCTTTTTCTGCCTATGCAGAAGAAATGCCTGAAGATGTTCCTGTGCAGGAAACGGAAGAGGTAATGCCGGACGCATCGGCTTCGCCTTTGCCGCAAGGTTCGGCTTCGCCTTTGCCGGATGAGACCGAAGTACTGGAAGAACCTACTGCTCCACCGCCAACGCCATCAACGACAGAGGAACCGATCGCACCACCGGCAGTGGAAGAAGTCATCACACAACCGGTAGAGTTACCGCAAATTGGAGAACCGGTACCACCGATGTCTTTGCCGATCGAAATGGTCAATGGGATCCACTATGTCACCGATCCGCAATTCAATAAGAAGATCACACTGTTCTGTATGAACAACAAAAGACATTGGCCCCATCATACGGAGAACATGGGGGATGTACAGGTCCCGGAATATGTGGAAGGGTATCTTACCCCGGAAGATTTTGCTTCACCGGAATTATATGAACAATGTATGGGACAGTTGGCGGGGGTGTTGTATGTAGGTTATCCATACAATGCCAATGGGTTGTATAAGATCGTGGATCGTAATGAACAAAGACTTCCTACGGAGGCGGAATTCAACAGGATGTTGATACCGGATCATCTGTTGGTAGAGGCTTATCCGTATATTGCTCATCATGACTTTGTATATAACGACTGGGTCGAGAGTAATGAGAAGCATATGGCACCGCTCAGGCAGTTTATACAGGAGGTAATGAATCTGGGACTGCATGGTGGCACAACGGCCAATGGGCTGGAGTTTGCGGACATTGTGGAATTTCCTTTCTACAAAGCGGCATATTGTATGACGGCCGAGACGACGGAAACACCTTTGCAGAATTATGCGGATTGGTATTCCACAAGTTACTATGTGACGGAAGAGCAGGCATATGATGCTACGCAAGAAGCGGTATGGTATCTGCTTCATGAGTATGGGGTGGAAGACAATGATATCGGAACGTTGGCCAACAATGCTTTGGCGGGGACGTTGTACCGTGCTTCCAGACGTGTAAAGATATTGGACCATGAACCGTCGGTGGATGAGATCCACCTGGAAGGAGATACGAACTTCCACTATGAACCGAAAGACGGCATGTGGCACAGTGGAAAGTTGAAGATCGTGGAACCGGAAGAATATGACGGTATCTACTACATGGAATTTCCACCGGGAGTATCGGCGATCTGCGACAATTTGAATTATGTTTACGGAAATGAAGAATATGAGCTGGTGGCGGATCACAATCCTCATCCCGGAGAGAGTTTTCGGGTTACGTCAAGAATACCGTATATGTTGGCATTACGACAGTATTCACCGGCCAATGACATCGTTGTAAACGGCAAAAAGTTTCAACATATGGCAGGAGCGGTGGTGGAGTTCAAGACATTGTCCATGTCATACAACTATACGCCGGATATCGTTGGCAATCTTGCCATCACCAAAGAAGTCATCGGTGAAAACGATCTTGCCAAGGAGTTTATGTTCCGAGTGGAAATATGTGCTAATGGTATAAACGGATTATATGGAGATGTGGAATTCAACAACGGCGTGGGAATGTTTACGTTACATGCCGGGGACAGTGTGAATATCGTCAATCTGCCGGCCGGTGTCGTATATCGGATCACGGAAATAGGGGCCGATGGCTATGATGTGTCATCTGAGCAAGCTGTAGGACTTGTCCGTGCCAATGATACGATCACGGTACCGTTTGTAAATACAGTCCGACCGGATCTGTCCATACAAAAGACCGTGACCGGAGAACTTGGTGATCTTACGGCATCATTCCGTTTTGACATTACTTTGAAAGACAGGAACGATGTACCGATCAGCGGGACATATCGAGGGATCGTCATGGATCAAGATGGATATGAAGAAGCCCGTAATGTGGTCTTTACCGCCGGCAAGACAGAAGTTTCATTGCGACATGGGGAGAGTTTGACGATCATCGATCTGCCCTATGCTTCGAAATATACGATCGTAGAGAATGAAGAAGATCGTAAGACCTATCTTACTTCCTACAAAGACGATGAAAATCAAGCATTGACACCGGATCATGTGCTGGATCGGGATCAGACGGTACGTGTCATAAACAACAAAGAGTATGTACCGGATACCGGTGTGAAGGATCGCTCCGGTATGGCCGGGATCTTGTTGACGATATTGTCACTGGCCGCATTGATGCTTACTTGTATGCATAACAGGAGTGATTCTTTGCATGAAAGATAAAGCACTGTTGTCCGACATAATGTTCTTGTTGGTGAAGATCGCGATCTTTGTGGCAGTGGTATTTGTGATGTTTACATACTTATTTGGCATATATCGGGTCGTCGGAGATGAGATGTCACCGTCCTTTCGAGATGGTGATTTGGCGGTGTATTACCGCATGCAGGAAGACTATCGATCTTCGGATACCGTGGTCGTGGAAGTCGATGACACGCTTAGTGTCCGACGTATCGTGGCCATGCCGGGAGATACGGTGGACATTACGGAAGACGGCTTGATGATCAACGGATACTTTCAACAAGAATCAAACATATATACACAGACCCTTCCTTACAAGGAAGGCATTACCTTTCCGATCACCCTGGGAAAAGACGAGTATTTCGTACTGGGAGACGATCGTACCAAAGCAGCAGACAGCCGCATGTATGGGGCTGTGAGTAAAAGCGCGATCAAGGGCAATGTCTTTGCCATGATCAGACGCCGGGGATTTTAAAAAGAAAAGAGGAAAAACAAAATGAAAAAGTTTAACACAATGATGATGTCAGGTTTGCTGGCAATGGGCATGACTGCCCCGGTATTTGCCGACGAGAGTGTTCCTACGGTGGGCAATGCCACCGATGAAAACTCGGTACAGGTATCTGTCACAAAGGATCTGGAGTTTGCGGAAGGTCTTGCCGTACCGGAGACTACGATCAATTTCAAGGCTGAAAAAGTAACTGCCGATGCGCCGGACGCAACGATTGCGCCAATTACATATACAGCAGCCGATAACAAAGGCACAGCCACAGGAAACAAGTACACCGTTTCCAAGACATCTGCCATCAACTTCAAAGAATTCACTCATGCCGGAGAATATGAATACAATGTTTCCGAGGAAAAAGGAACATTCACAGGCATGACATACTCTCCGGATGTATACCATGTACGTGTCCAAGTGGCAAATAAGAAGAACGGCGGTCTTTACGTCAAGACAGTGACGGCCGAGAAGAACACTTCCAATGGCACAGCTTCCAACAAGACAGCAGCCATCAAGTTCACTAACACATACAGAAAGAACGCCTCTCTTACAGTCCAAAAGAAGACAGAAGGTACCCTGGCCGATAAGACAAAGAAGTTTGAATTCACGATCGTACTGGAAAAGTCTTCCACTGAATCTACAGAAACACCGGTATATACAGGTAAGATCGGTGAGCAACAGGTACAGGTCACAGCCGGTCAGCCGACAAAGTTCAGCCTCAGCGATGGGGAAAAGCTCGTATTCGATGCTCTTCCTGCCGGTACTAAGTTCACAGTGACGGAAACAGGTGCTAAGGATGGCTATACACCTTCTGTAACAGTTACGGCTAATGGCGTAAAGGGTCAGACAGTTACAGCACCGGAAGCAGATAGTCTGCAGTCCGGTAAAGATGGCAACTTCGTCGGTGAAAATACAAACGATGTTACATTCATCAACACATACAATGAAGTACCGGTAACAGGTATCATCATGAACAATCTTCCGTTCGTTATGATGGCAGGTGTTGCCGTAGTGGCATTTGCACTGTTGGCTGTAGCAAAGAAGAAGCACGCTCATAACAACTAAGATGTGGAAGAAGACGATACGCATCCTTGATAAGTTGACGGATCTTGTGATCGTTTGTTTCTTTCTGCCCATCTTGTGCTTTGGTATCTATGGTCTTTGGGATTCTCAGCATATCTCTGCGGCGGCAGATGCCAAGGTCTATGAGACATACAGACCGGGGAAGGATGCGGATTCGTTTGCGGCATTAAAACAGAAGAATCCGGAAGTGTTCGGATGGCTGACGGTGGAAGGAACGCACATCGACTATCCTCTTGTACAAGGTGACAACAACTCCAAGTATGTGAATACCGATGTGTCAGGTTCCTTCTCATTATCAGGAAGTTTGTTTCTGGATTGCCGGAACGATGCTTCTTTCCAAGATCTCAACAATGTGATCTATGGTCATCACATGGAGAAAGATGCCATGTTCGGGGAACTGGAACAGTTCGCCGACAAGGCATACATGGATGCTCATCCAACCGGAAGTCTGTACTATGATGGCACATGGCATACAGTGGAGTGGTTCGCCTTCACCCGGGCCGATGCCTATGATGAAGTGCTCTACAATGTACTGCTTGCCCAAAATGAGCAGCCTGTATATTTGCAAAGCTTGCAAACCAAAGCTTCACAATACAAAGACATAGACATCCGACCGGAAGACAGGTTCGTAGCCCTTTCCACCTGTACCGACACTTCCACAAACGGAAGACATCTCTTGGTTGGAAAACTCAAGGAAGGAGGTAAGCAATGAAGAAAGCCGCAAGCATTTTACTGTTGTGGATGATGTTCATTGTTCCCGCATATGCCAAAACCCCCGAAGCAACCGTTCCTCTTACAGTAAGACAGGAATTCCAAACTTCACAGACTTCTGTCTCATCTTTATGTACATATGAACTGTTTTCGGAGGGTACAGGAGAAAAATATAAAATTTCTCTCACCGGTAAAAAAGCTGAAAAAGTCATATCTCTGACATATGACCATGCCGGTTCTTATTCTTATACACTCACACAGACTACCCCTGATAAACAGGGTCATACATATGACAGAACGTTATATCACATCACTGTTTATGTCCAAAATGCGGAAAATGGGGGGCTTATCCCACAAGTTATCGTAAATTCAGGGGGAAATACCAAGGTTTCCGAGCTTATTTTCCGTAATTCTTTGGTAGAACAGGAAGTGCCTGAGGATAAGCCAACGACCGGTGTATATGATGATGGAACGTTCTTTGGAGTCTTGATGTTACTTAGTGGCATCACGGCAGCATATGTTTTTGTCAGAAAGTAGAAGACCAAACTAATTTTGGTCTTTTTCTTTTTTGGGAATTAGGTGTATGGTTGTATTGTCACTTCAGGAGATGAGGTGACCGAGTGCTGTCCCACATGCTCAAGGGCTCCACTTGTTCATACGTGATGAGTGTAGCGTGACCCCTCGTGCTACACTCATTTTTTTATTTTTGTCTTTAACAGGAAGGGGTTGAATAATGATGATAGCAGAACTCACCACACCTGTGATCGGTATGCAGAACCGGGGGTATTATATGAGATTCATTACGTATGTTTTTCTCTTGGATATATACTGAAAATATTCATTGTGTTTAAGAGTAGACAAATTATGAAAATATGTTAGATTAGTTCTTGACTTTAGAACTAATATTAAAATTGAGGTGCGGTTATGATCGTGATGGATATAAAATTAGATAATATATTTGCCTTCAAAAACTTTCATGCAAACTTTTCCTATCCTAAAAAAATTGTGAATTCCAACATAGAAGAAGAGTGCTTGCATCGCTTCCCAAATTTCAGATATAAAAAAGTAAATGTTCTTATGGGTACGAATGCATCGGGAAAGACGACTCTCGGCCGGTCTTTTGTGGCAATTTTCAACTTTATACAAAGGAACAATCCTACTTTGTTAGTAGATTCTATCAATGACAGAACAAAAGAAGCTTTCGTGTCTATTGATTTTGTGACCAATGATACAGATGGGGTTACAAAACTCTATCGTGTGAGTATAAAAATCAATAATGAAACAGATCCTGTCGTCTACGCGGCAATGAACTCTGTCGCTTTAAAAAAAGGTGACAACTATGAGAAATGTGCTGCAAGGCTAGACCTATTACCATTAAATTACACTGTCGATGTCATTTCTCTTTTTGATACATTATCGGCAATTGGTTGGTACTTCAGTGGTCTTGAAACAAAATATATCGATGAACAAAACCACAAGGGAGATGAAACTTTTATAAATGTTCTAAATCTTATCATCCGCACTTTTGACAGCTTCATAACAAATGTACAAAGCATCGATGATAATTCAGGTTCTTTACTGATTCAATTTTCTTCAGGAGATTCTGTCATTTATCACAATGGGGAATTCACCAAGAACATATTATCAAGAGGCACTGAATCTGCGATTGCAATTGCTGAAATGATTACAAATGTCATGCTTAAAAGGAATGGGTTTTACTATTTTGATGAGAAATTCAGCTATGTTCACAGTGCTCTTGAGAAATCTATTCTTTCCGTTTTAATTGAGCTCTTAGGAGAGGACCAACAAATGTTCTTCACGACCCATAATACGGATATCTTAGATTTGGATCTACCTAAGCATACGTTTTCCTTTTTCAAAAAAAATGCTGCAGATGATGAAAATCCGATTCGGTTGCTCAGTGCCTCTGAGTATATGAAAAAAGAATCGGATTCTCTACGCAATGCAGTTGAGAATGACCTGTTCTCCGTTCTGCCTGATGAAACTTATATTTATAAGATTCTTGATCTTAAAGGGGATAAGAATGAACAGGAAGCATAATTATGTTTATTTTGTTGAAGGAGATACAGAACAAAAAATTATTGATGTGCTAAAAACAAACATGGAGTCTATTCAACCCGGAAGAACCATTGTGTTCAACATATTTCAGGATACGATAACTCCGGCAAGATTAACTCGTCTTTCTCCTGGGACAATCGTGATTATTGTGTTTGATACCGATCAAGTAAATCCGAATTTTAAGCTTTATGACTCCAATCTCAAAAAATTAAAAAAGGCAAGAAACGTAACCGATATCATTCTTATTCCACAATGTAAAAACTTTGAAGATGAAATTGTGTTCTCAACAACTATCAACAAAATCGAATCTTTTTTTCCTTCTGAAAGTGTTTCGAAGTTTAAAGCCGATATGCTCAAAGTGAACGACATTACTTTAAGCAAAAAATTGGAGAAACATCAATTTGATATTGATAAGTTCTGGTCAAGAGAACCTTCCGGAGTTTATTCATCAATCCCCAATAATGCGTTAAAGATTAAGTTAAAGATTAAAGGGAAATGACTGCACCGAACCGCCACACAGAACAGTCTGGATGGCGGTTTTGTTGTTCATTTAGTGCGAAGTCTTTCTATCTCATATATTTATCTTCTTAGTGGAAAATTATATTCGTGTAAGCTTATTTCACCGAACGTTGTGTTGTACTATTAGGAGCTATGGTTTTTTATAGTTGCAATAAGCAAAAAAAATTAACGGATTGTAATTTTCTGTCATGAGATCGTGCCAAGCAATGCGATATACTATAAATAGATAATGGAGGTTTTCTTTGAATACACTGATTGATTTAGAAAGTTATCCGATCGCCGATGTTCTTCCGACATTGTTGAAGGATAAGACAACAAAAAAGAATATTATCTGGGCTACAGACTCTTATATGAACTACGGTGGGGCATATAAAGACACGGCACAGATCACGATAGTGTCTTTAGGATTGTTACCAAGAGGAACATTGATGCCTAGGGTATTGAAATCTTCCGAACAACAGTCAGCCCGTACCCGTGCCAAAGCAGAGGTCTTTACACCGTCCTGGATCGTGAATCAGATGAATAATTATGCAGATGAAGAATGGTTTGGACATAAAGGTGTTTTTAATACAGAAGCAGAGCACAGTTGGAAAACAAATCACGAGGAAGTAATGTTTCCGGATGACCGTACATGGAAGGATTATGTACTTTCCAAAAGACTTGAGATCACTTGTGGAGAAGCACCGTTTCTTGTTTCTCGGTATGACACTACCACCGGAGAGGCATTGGATGTTTACGATCGTATTGGAATGTTGGATCGCAAACTCAGAGTTGTAGCAGAAAACACGGATAACAAGAAAGATTGGATGTCTTGGGTCACCAAAGCATATCAAAGTACATATGGGTATGAATACCAAGGGGACAATCTTCTTCTGGCACGTATAAATTTTATATATACGTTTGTTGATTACTATGAGAAGAAGTGGGGTTCTTTGCCGGATGTATCTGAGATCCAGAAGATAGCAAATATCGTAGTTTGGAATCTATGGCAGATGGATGGTTTAAAAGGAACGATACCCGGTGGAGCACTTGCTGTGGAATTTAAGCAAATGTCTTTTGATCTCTTTGGAGATGAGAAGGAAGAATCACCTGATGCGGATACTCCATGTCAGATATATGACTGGAGATCCAGGAAGACAGTTCTATATATTAACTGTTCTAAAGAAGATATCTAGATTTAATAGGGAGATTATGAATATGGGAAAGAAAATGTTTGATTTTGTGATTGGGAATCCGCCGTATCA
>X413_Lion__coassemble_80_pt1 | contig 22134 bp, 22 predicted proteins | sample X413_Lion__metabat2_high_PE_002 | metagenome-assembled genome bin X413_Lion | reverse complement strand
CGATCCGCTTCTTTTTTATCTGTCTTGCATCTCTTCGGACATTGGATGCGTCGTCATATTCATAAGCTTTCGCACTTCATACATGCGCAGCTTACGAGCTTGGCCCTGTCGCAGATTGCCGATCTCCAGAAAACCATAACGGATCCTGTTCAATCGGGTCACTTCACAATGGAAATATTCCATCATACGTCTGACTTGTCTGTTTCTGCCTTCATAGATCGTGATACGTATGACCGTTTTCTTCTGACCCTCAAAGCGTGATACAAGCTCAACATCCGCCGGCAATGTACGTCCATCCGCAAGCTCGATACCGGATGCCAACATGCGTAGCATCTGATCCGTCAAGATACCTTTGACAGCAACTTCATATGTCTTCGGAAGATGATACTTCGGATGCATCATAGCATTGGCAAATTCTCCGTCATTGGTCATGATGAGAAGTCCTGTTGTTTCATAATCAAGACGCCCTACCGGGAAGATCCTTTCATCCACACCGGATCCGGCAAAACAATCCATGACCGTCGGCCTCCCCTTATCATCCTTAACGGCACTGATGCACTGCTTCGGTTTATTCAAAAGATAATATACTTTTTCTTCCTTCAAGATCTCATGCCCGTCCACCGACACTCTGTCCTTGGAAGAGACCTTCGTCCCCATCTCACGCACTGTCTCACCATTCACCTTAACACGTCCGGCGGCGATCAATTGTTCTGCTTTACGGCGGGATGCAATACCTGCCTGTGCAATGACTTTCTGCAATCTTTCCATAATTACTCCCTTCAATGATGATTCTGTGTATTGCCCCAGAAGCCGCTCCCTGCTTTAGAATAATCATTCATCAAGACAACAGGTATGCGGGCAAACCGAGGATCTTCTTTACTGAGCCGCAAACATGCGGTCAATCTCTTTCTGCCATCCACACAGCAATATCCGTGCTCTGTACGATCGACAGCGACCGGGATGGCCACACCGCGGACCTTGATACTGTCCACAAGCCTGCCCGGATCTTCTTCCTCAAATGTGATCTCGTTGAGATCTACGATCGTATTGATCATATGTGCCCTTTCTTGGATCCGCAGACACAGAATGTCCTGTGCCGCGTTCCTATAGTCTATGTTTTTTTATGTTATATGGCAATATTGTTCCGATGCTTCTCTTCGACAACAAACACTTTGCAACATTGCAACACTGTTCTTTGACGAAGAAAACGAGCCGGATCCATGATGTCATTTCGACGACCATAACCGGCATTGAGAAAGCGGATCCTACCATCAGGTCTTTTCTCATATGCACAATAATGAGCTCCATCCGTATGTACATATAACAAGATCCCCATTGTTGAATCCTGTATGATCTTAGCAATACGCTCATTTGACCCAGTATACATATGCATGGCGATACCATGCTTCTTAAAGTATTTCAATAATGCGAATATCGATACCCCCATGACATTGCCAAAAGAACTGTAAGAAGCGATCTCCGTAGCCGTTTCCTGCATAAACGCTTCCTGTCCGAAAGCTTTCATAAAATTATATGCGGCGATCCAACCACATCCCTTTGCGGCCGTATCAAACCACCCAAACGGCATAACCCTCATCGCTCCTTGATCAACGATATACCCCTCTTCATCAAACACTCTATCTACCAAAACATATCTCATCTTTTCCACCGGTCGAACATAGTTTTTTCCTTTGTCAAAAAACAGATTTGCATACAAAGCTTGGATTGTCTTGGGATCTGCCTTGGTCACTATAAATTGTTTGGGTCTATATCGTACGATCATCCGATTTACGATATAGGCGATACAATGCGAGCGTGCTTCTTCGTCACGATCCTTGGCAAATACAAAATGAAGATATATCGTATCTCCGGATCTTGCTACAGCATAACCGCCACACTCTTCCTCTTTGTAATACATGCTCTTTATATCGTTAAAATGCGGCTTGTCTTCAAAGACAGCCGCATTGCATGCTTCGATCCTGACGCATGTAGCCATGGTCAATCTTCATCGCTCTCCAGCATACGAATCTTATTGACCGCTTTGCGCAAGAGCTCTGCATCATTGTCATATGTCATAAGTGCCCCGGCTTCCACAAGAGACACCCATTTCAACTCACTGACTTCCTCTTCCTGGATCAAAGGCTCGCCACCTTTCTTATAGGCAAGAAAATACACAACCTCCTTCTCAACATTCTCCGCCGGAGAATATTGTGTACGTTCCCGAAATCCATCCAAAAAGCCGATCTCATAACCGGTCTCTTCACGTACTTCACGAGCAGCTGTCTCATGTTCCGTTTCCCCCTCTTCCACATGTCCTTTAGGAAAACACCAATGGCCCTGCTTTTGACGAATGACCAATACACGCAACTTCTCATCGATCTTCTGCAGCACAATGGCACCGCAGGATTTTTCACGCTTCATTTCCGACATAGTTACCTCGATTCCAATTTCGATTATAGCACCGCCCCTGTCTTTTTCTAATCATTCCTGCAAAAAGACGACAGAGAGGATATAATGTCGCAGAAACAAAAAAGGCCTGTAGAAACAGACCTTTTATCGTTATTCAGAAACTTTTTGTGCAAAAGACTTTCCGTATGCACGGCACTGTGCAAGAACATCCTCATCCGGGATCCAGATTGCCTTGATACCTTCGTCAACGACTTCAAAACCGCAAGCTGTGAGTTCATCGCTCAACTTCTTGACAGCTTCACCACCCCAGCCATAAGAACCGAAGGCGGCCGCTTTCTTATTCTTGAAAGCACTGCCCTTGATGATCTCGATCATACCGGCAATGCTGTAAAGATAACCGTGGTTATATGTGGGAGAGCCCAGCATAATGGCCTTGGAACGGAACACTTCCGTCAAGATATCACTCTTGTCTTCCTTTGCCGCATTCATGAGCTTGACCTTGATATTGGGATCGTAATCACGAATGCCGTCCGCAATAGCCTCAGCCATCAATCTTGTGGAGTTCCACATCGTATCATAGATCAAAGTGATTTGATCTTCCTGATAATCATTTGCCCATTCCAGATACTTTGTAACGATCTGAGCAGGATCTTCACGCCAGATAACACCATGAGAAGGAGCGATCATATCGATCTTAAGTCCCATAGAAAGAACTTCATTGACCTTCTTCGTTACAAAATTGCTGTAAGGCACAACGATATTTGCGTAGTACTTGATTGCTTCGGCATAGATCTCAGCTTTGCAATTTGCATCATTGAACAAAGACTCTGTTGCATAATGCTGACCAAACGCATCGTTGGAGAACAGGATATGATCTGTGTCAAGATATGCAAACATCGTATCCGGCCAATGCAGGAAAGGTGCCTGGATGAATGTCAATGTTCCTTTACCGATATTCAATGTATCGCCTGTTTTGACATTGACAAAATTCCAGTCGCAGTGATAGTGACCGCGAATGATCTTTTCGCCGGCCGCTGTACAATAGATCGGTGTGTCCGGGATCTCGCGCATCAATTCCGGAAGAGCACCGGAATGATCGATCTCATTGTGACACATCACGATGTAATCGATATCTTTCAGATCGATCTCCTGCTTCAGCCTGGAGACGAACTCCTTGTCGAACGGCTGCCATACAGTATCGATCAATACAGTCTTTTCATCCTGAATCAAATAAGAGTTGTAAGAAGAACCATGGGATGTGGAAAGTTCATCGCCATGGAATGTTTTGAGCTGCCAGTCGATCTTACCGACCCATTTGACATGCTCTGTAATCTGTTTTCCCATACCTTTATTTCTCCTTTATCCATACTACATTATTGCCTATTCAAAGACTTTGTCAATCGACATGCTCATACGGATATAAGGCCATGCAGTGCTTTTCTTCCTCTGTCAAAGGATGCTTGTAAACAAGGTCCGGCCTATATTGCAAGGTACGATATGCCGCCATGGCGATCCGCCATTCACGGATCTTTTTGTGATTGCCGCTCAGCAACACTTTCGGCACCTTTTTTCCTTCAAAATCCACCGGTCTTGTATATTGCGGATACTCCAGTCGATCGGTCTCAAACGACTCTTCTTCGGTGCTGCTTTGCCGGATCGTCCCTTCTTGAAGTCGCAGGATACTATCGGTAATGACTTGGGACGGCAGTTCCCCACCCGTCAAGATAAAGTTCCCCAATGAAATACACTCATCTGCTTCTTCATAGATCCTTGCATCAAATCCCTCATAATGCCCACATACAAAGACGATATCCTCCAATCCGGCCAATTCTCTGGCTTTCTTTTGATCGAAAGGTTTACCGATAGGATCCATCAAGATCACTCTGCTGTCTTTTCTTTTTACGGCCCGTATGGCATGAATGACCGGTGGGCACTTCATGAGCATACCCGCTCCGCCCCCACAAGGACTGTCATCCAAGTGCCGAAAGCTTCCATCCGCATGGTCTCGTATATCTTCGACATCTATCTCCACAATTCCCTTCTGTACAGCTCTCTTAACGATCACCGTATCCCAAAAGCCCGCAAAATTCTCCGGAAACATTGTCACAAATGTAATTTTCATAACTCTTCCTCTCCATGCAAAAAAACAGGATTGCTCCTGTTTTTCACTGTACTCAATTGATCTTTGCCATCAATTCAGCTTTCTGATAATCACTGTAATCTTCTGTCATTCCCTCAATGATGGCCTTACGTTCTTCATCAGATACTTCAGGGTTCAAACGAAGAGATGTATTGACACGAAGGACCTGCTCTCTTGTGAATTTACGTTCTGTCAAATAATAACCGAGAACACCGGATTCATAGCGGTGGATCGGATAACCAAAGGATTCCAGGACATTAAAATTATCGTACAATGTACGTCTTTCAAGTTCAATTCCGTAATCATAATATAATCTTTTTGTAATGTCTTTTGTTGACATGACATGTTCACTGTCTGAATATTTTTGCAGAATGCGAAGCATAGCAAATGTTCCTGTTTTTTTCTTACTCATACCTATTACCTATCTATACTTTCTTATTTTGAATTGTATTCAATGCTGATATTTATGCAATGATTTTCGATGATTTTTCACACATTTTTTAGGAATTTGGTCAACCAGCCAAAATAAAATGGTACTGTTTCACCAATATATGTTTTTACTTTTGTATGTATACAATACCTTTCACTACAATTTACATTAAAGCAAAGACAGCAATTCCTCCACTGCTTCATCCTTTGTTGCCCAACATGTGACAAAGCGAACAGCACTGTGAAAGTCATCAACTTTTTCCCAGATCTCAAACCCAACCTTTTCCCGCAAACTCTTGATCAAGTCATTGGGGAGGATCACGAACTGTTGATTTGTGGGTGAATCAATGAACATACGATAACCTTTTTTTATCAACACATCTTTGATATGCATAGCCTGTTCTACCGCATGTGCATTGATCTTCTTATATAAGTCATCAGTAAAAAGCACATCAAACTGTGTGGCGATCAACCTCCCTTTGGCAAGCATGGCCCCATGTCTTTTGACATGTGTGGCAAAGTGCTTTGGCATCGGTGTTCCTGCAAAGACGACCGCTTCACCGATCAAAGCACCGCATTTGGTACCTCCGATATAGAACACATCACATATATCCGCCAGCATTTTAAGGTCTACATCCGTATCCGCAGATAGTGCATAACCAAGGCGTGCACCATCCAGATACAACGGCAGATGATATGCATCACATACACGACGGAGTGCCCATAGCTCATCAGCCGTATAAAGCGTTCCATATTCGGTCGGATGCGTAATGTATACCATTCCCGGATACACCATATGGGCATGACTTTCATCCTCATAAAATGCCTTGAGGAATGCGGCCAATTCTTCCGCATCCATCTTGCCATTATGTTCCGGAAGAGTCAGCACCTTATGCCCGGTATATTCAATGGCTCCTGCTTCATGACAAGCAATATGACCACTGGTGACACTGACGACACCTTCATAAGAACGTATCAAGGCATCGATCACCACCTGATTCGTTTGCGTACCACCGGCCAGAAAATATACACTGCCCTCCGCCAGACCACATGCTTCCAACACCTTCTTCTCTGCCGAACGCGTGTATTTGTCATTGGCATAACCTGAAAGCTGCTCCATATTTGTTTCCATTAATCTATCTAAGATCAACGGATGTGCACCTTCTGTATAATCGCTTTCGAACGTATACATAGTTTCCTCCATTTCCATCACAATAAGATACCAAAAAACCTACTAAAACAATATAGTTTTTGCAATAAATTTCTCATTTATATTATACCATTCAATAAAAAAGCATTATCGCCCCCTCCGGCATATTTCATCTTCCACGTATTTCTAGATCACAGATATTTGTGGATATTGTTAAATTTAAAAACAAACTGATTTATGTCTGTTTTCAAAATTGCCATGAAACCCACTAAAACTGAAATATTGCATGATTTGTTATGCATTATCGTCAACAAAACTGTATCACTATTGATATTTCGCTGATATAATAATAATCAATGAATACAGATGAGATCAAAGAATATGTCACCAAGTTTGTGACAGTCATACTGGATGACGGAAGCGAAGTCTCCGGTTACATTACAAATCCGGATGAGATCAAGAATGCCGATGGAGATGTGGACGTTCTTCTGGTAAACGGCCTTCAGAATTCTCAGATTCCCAGCTGGCGGATCAAGGAGATTCATGAGGCAGTACGTGAGGACACGACTGAGATCCCCATCATTTCCGAGTCGAGTGATCTTGTTTCGCGTATGAACAAGAAGAAAAGTCAGAAATTGAACGATCAGTTGGATGACCTTCTCCGAAAGAGTTTGTCCGACACATTGGAAGTAAAGCTTCCAAATGGCAAAGTGATCGACAATTCCGGCAAATAAGAGGTGGGGGAACCTCTTTTTTGTTATTCACGTTGTGTTCAGATAGTTCATGTATAATACGCCGGAAAACGGAGGAAAATTATGAAACAGTGGAAATACATACTCGCTTCTGTACTGTTGTTGGCAGGATGCACACCTGTGGTGGAAAAAGGCAATGACCCGACCCCGGCCGGATCCCAAGAGCCGGCTTTGAATGCCGGTAAGATCGAATTGGAAACATTGCCGACAGATATGTCTGCTTATATGTTCTTGGACGATCCCGATCCCGCTTTTTTGGAAGTGACGACCGAAGAATCACTCAAATTGTTTGTGAACGGTACCGGAGTGGTAGTATACAGCTATGAGACTTGTCCTTGGTGCAACCGCATCATGCCGGTCTTAAACGATGTAGCCAAAGAAAAAGGCATCCAAGTATTTTATGTAAATATTTATTCCGATGCGTTTATGCAGCTTTCCAACCAGGAAAAAAGCGATCAGATCCAAGCTCTTTATACATGTCTCGACCCTATCCTCGATCATGAAAAAGATGAAGCAACCGGCAAAGATAAACCGGTGATGCAAGTGCCGGAAGTTGTTGCGGTTAAAAACGGTAAGATAACAGGCCATCACATGGGAGTGGTGGACGGATTCAAACTGGATCCCGAAAAGTTGGATGACTATCAAGTCAAAGACTCACAAGTAAAAGAATTAAAGGGGATCTATGAAGATCTGATCGACTCCGTAAAATAAATATATTTCGAAAAACGGATTTTAGAATGATCCGTTTTTTTGCCTGCTGCTTTAAACCCCTGTCACCATATTATATATAACGTCATAAAACCGCATAAACATCATATTTTTTAGTTTTATTATACTTTGTACAATGCTAATGTATTTATGAAAAGAGGTATTTAAAATGCATTGTTTTGATTATGCAGAAAATTCCGAAAATACATTTTTAAAAAATTTGGCTATGGATTATAAAGAGCTGAAGATCCGCAACAAGCAATTGGAACTGGAAAACAAAAAATTAAAAGTTCTCTTGGATGTTGATTTTTTTGTAAACAGTCATTTGCCTGATATACCCTCTCCCTCAAAAGTCATTAGTGCTTATGTTATTCAAGAAAAAAAATGCCTGTTATATGAAGCCATTACCGAGTATGCCGATAAATACACAGTCAAATTTATGTGCGATACATTGGGAATCAGCACATCTTCATACTATAAATACTGTAAACGAAACAAAAGTACTTCTACCACCCACGAAGACAAGGAGAAAGAAACACTACGCATGATCGAAGAGATTGCAAGATCCAACGGCTCTCTCTTCGGCTATCGAAAGATGTGTTTGGAGATTTACAGGCGATATCATGTACATCTCAGTTTTAACTATGTCTACCGGATCATGGCCGTTCATCACATATCTTCTCAGATTCGGAAGCGTCCACATACGACATATGAGAAAATACATGACACATCATCTGTGCCCAACCTTCTTGAACGAAATTTCACTGCGCAAGCTCCCAATCAAAAGTGGTGTATCGATACAACCATTATCAAAGCACCGAAATCACGAACAGAATTATATCTCTGTTCGATCATGGATCTATATGATCGTTCGATCGTCGGCTGTACGATCAGTAAGAGAAACAGTATGGATCTGGGGGTTGCAACACTGAAAGCAGCTCTCCAAAACACCCAAGGTCAGCATCCGGAATTATTACATTCCGATCGCGGACCTCAGTTTGCATCACAAGCTTTTGAGGATCTGCTGGCACAAAACAACATCATTCACTCTATGTCCAGACCGAGGTATTGCTTGGACAATGCCGCAATCGAATCTCTGCAGGGTAATTTAAAAGATATTATTAAAATACGTTATCCAAATTTAAAAACACAAGCAGAATTACAAAGTGCCATTGAAGATACGATTAACTATTATATGTATGAATATCCCCAAGAAAGATTTCAAGGTAAAACAGCAGCACAAGTCAGACAAGAAGGCATGAATTCTTCAGCACCACCTTTCTACGGTATAAAACGCCCCAAAAAACATTATTGATATTTTTTACATGTACCATTATGAGATCTGCTCTATCATCCGACAATACTTTTTCCAATCAAATAGCATATTACCTGATTGATATGTGGTATGGTGCACCACGCTTTTTCCACAGTTAACATAGAATGCTATCTATATATGTAACACTATATTCTTATGCACACACTTTCTCAGCTATATAAAATTATATGGAAATAAGCATTCTTTTTTGATTTTCAGGCAAAATAAAAGCGCTGTCTTGCGCCACAACATCTTTTTATACTCAAATATCAACATACCATTATAAAGTTATAGATAAAACCCACCCTTTTTCTTATCACACTACTCTGTGCACTTTTCATGAGCCTGTTCAACCAAACAAGTGCACATCTCTTACCGGGAAAATGATTCCTGTTTTGTTTCTACCGGTGCATAGTGTCCAAAAGGAAGAAGGTTATTTGCGGATTCATAATATCCTGCATCGTTTGTCGTGTTCTCATACACGACTTCTTCAGGCTCGTATGTATGTCCGTTCACCACTACGGGATTGCCGTTCTTGTTTACGATCTTGAACGAGATCTTCAAGTTGGTGTCTCCCTGCGGTCTTGTCCCCGTCTGTGCATCGTGCTTCTGTACCTTGAATCCTCCTCTCTTGATCTCATTCTTGAAATCTTCTCTACTTACTGCTGTCGTCTGTCCTTCCTTGATCTCGAATGTATATGTCGCATTTGTGCCGTTATATCCATTCGGGGCTGTCGTCTCTCTCAGCGTATATCTCCCTACTGGCAAGAAATTCTTTCCAGACTTCCAGTGTCCGCTTGCGTCTGCTTCAATTACATAATCCGCATCTTCTCCTGCTTTCGCTTTCCCGAGAACTTCATCGTTCTCTCCTCTCAATACCACGTCATACGCATTATCGTTATGAAGTGTGAATCTGGCGTTCAGGGCGGTTGCTCCTGCTTGTGGCTGTCCCCCCAGTTCGCTATCTGTCTTATTCACTTCCAGCGATCCTCTCACGTTCTTTTCCGTCTTGGAAATCTCTGCTCCATCCACTCCCAAGCCATTGGCTGTCTTAAAGGATACATTTCCATTCTCATTCAGGATCTTATACAATGCCACTCCATTGACAAGCTCCGCTTCTCCTGTCTGGTTATTCACCTTATGCGAAATTGCTCCTTCGGTCGTATATCCCTTCGGCGCTTTCGTCTCTTCGATCGTGACTGTTCCCAAATACAAGATCGGTGTACCGTCTGGCATACGGTAGAAATCATCTCCACCGACTTTGAACTCATCTGACAACCACGCACCATACATTCCGTTATCTCTCTTCTTAGTACGAAGTACCCAAGTCTTTGTCGGCTTTACATTCTTCAGGTCATTCACGGAATTATATTCATGATTATAGTAACGAACGGTGAACTCCGCCCCTTCCATTGACGCTGGCTTATCAATGACCGTACCGTCTTCGGAAAGCTTTGCAATCTGAATTGTCAACGGGTCATTGATCGGTTCATCTTTGGCATCAAAGTGTCCTGTGCCATTTTGAACGGTGAAGGAGATGACTTCGGGGTTCAGCTTATAGCTTCCGTTGGCTGGGGCTTTAGTCTCCTTAGCGTACATGACGGTCGGGTTGGCATTGGGCATTTTGAAACTGCCTGATGTACCATTGCCGTTTCGATCCAGTCTTACCGTTGTCTTCAAGTCTGTGCATTCTCGGTTGGAATAGATGCCGTATTCCGCTCCTTCCATGGAGTAAAGGTCATTGCCGTTTGTGACATCTGGCTTTTTGGATGTCTTAGATACCGATACCGTGGTCGGCTGTTCGGGCGGGGCTTCGGGGGTAAGGTGGAAGATTCTAACACATGTGCCTGCCTTGCCTCCTCCGTTATCTGCGATCCAACGGCTGATCGGGATCGCATTGGTCTCGCCCTGATACAACGCTCCCACCATATTATCGCCGTCCAGCATGATGGCGGTATGGGTCGTTCCGCTGAATCCTGCATTAAAGAACACAACGATATCGCCCTTCTTCGTTCTGGGGTGATTCGATGCGGTATAGTTTTCGGCACGGAGGTCGATATCTTCGTGCGGTGTATTATGGCTCAACAACATGGCGTTGATACGGTCGGTGGAAGATCCGCAATTCCAAAGTTCATCCCAACCGATCGCCCAACCTGCTCTTGCCACAAAGCCTGAGCAGTCATATGTTGCCCAACCTTGGGTATTGAAACCATACGGTGTACCAAGCTGAGTCATACCGAAGTCCGCCATACCTGACGCCCCGTGTCCTGCGTACTGTCCATGACCACATGCCGTGCCATACGTCTCAATGGCATTGAGGGCTTCCATATCTTCAAAATGGATCTGGATCGTCTTATCGCCGTCAAATGCGATCGTCTGTGTCACTTCTTTAACGGGATCTTTCACAAGGGGTGTCAACGTATCGTCTTCATCACCCTTCAAGCCTGCGATCTCATCAAAGTCATACACCATGGACTCTCCTGATGCTTTTGCCTTGATCGTGAGGGTATCGCCTTCCTTCCCCTTCACTTCAATGTACTTCTGTGTACCGTCTGCCTGTACAGGTTCGGCTTCTTTCCCGTTGACCTCCACCGTGCCTTCGCCAAGACCGTAAACGATACGGATGAGCTTTTCTTCGCTTGTCTCTTCTTCTGCCACCGCTGGTGTTCCAAAGCCTGTGAACATCATCAAGGCAGACAAGAACACAGCGAGATTTCTTTTCGTTTTTCTCATACTCTGTTCTTCTCCTGTATGTACGAAATAAATTACAAAATGTTTTCATCGCTCCTGTTATCGATACCCTGTTCTAACAACATTGACGACAAAAAGGGACATATAGATAAAAAGACGGTATCTTTTTCCAACACCGTCTTTCTATCCGTTTATTTTGAAACGCTTAAGGTATAAACATTTCCGCAAGATGCACGTAAAGATTGGGTAAATACATCTTGCACTAATAATATACACCTTGTGGTGGTATATAGCAATAGCTTTGTTGAAATTCTTTGCACAAAAAAAGCAGACTTTCGTCTGCTTGGGAGGAGGTCTCACTCTTCATATAGCTTTTTTTTGTTATTCCCAATGTCCTTGTTCGGGAACGGCTGGGTGTTGAATCACCTGCGTTTCCGCTGGGTGCTGAACCGTATGGGTGATGGCAGGATGATCCACATAGTGGAATTGTTCAGGGATCGTGTCGGTGTGATAACCGCCACCATCATGTATTGCATCAAGATGATCCATCAAATCATTCAACTGATTTCCACCCGTGAAGCTCGCTCCGCACTGATTACAGTACGTGATGTCATAGCTTGGTACGTCTACGACTTTCTCTGTCCACGCTGGTTGATCCACCACCGTTTCCGTCCATGCGTCCTTCACCACCACCGTTTCGCTCCACGCTGGCTGGGCTGGTACGTCAACCACCCAATGTTTCTGGGGCTGGGGTTTACTTGGCTTACTTGCCTGTGTCTGCGTTCCTGTCTGTTGACCATTCGTCTGAGGTCTGGGCTTACTGCCTGCCCCCTGCTGAGGTCTTGTCTCTGGCGCATTCGGCTTGGGCTGGTTTGCCGTTGCCGTTTTCCCATTCGGTTTTGTTTCACCCTTCGGTTTTTCGCCTGTTGGCTTTTCGCTCTTTTCGGGTTTTCCGTTGTTTTCTTTATCGCCCTTACCCTGGGTCTTTCTCTCTTCTGTTTCAGGTCTCGGTGTTTTGACCTGCTTCAGTTTTCCCGATTCTATCTCATACGCTGGCGTTGCTTTGCCTACGTCATAACTTCCCGACTTTGTTGTTGCGTTCCGCAAGTCTACATCGGTATAGACTTTTCCTTTTTCAGCCACAACACCTTTTGTCTCGCCTTGGACTTTCAGCACATATTGCTGAGCGGGAACGTTTGGCATCAGTTCTTCGATCATGCTACGGAGAAAGTCTTCGCTTGGTTTCTCTTCGCTCTCCAGTACGACTACATAGCCTTCTTTTGTCTTCTCCAATATTAAAGTGGATTTATCCAAGCAGCTGACACGGAAGAAAGTAAGAGCCTCATACTTTGGCAGTGCATCCACTGTGATCGTATTGTTCTTATCGTTATAAGAGATATTGATACCTTTGTCTTTGCTGCCTTCAGATCGTGTAATAAATGTATTCTCTTTTTCTCTCTTTAGATTGCCTTTCCACACTTTCTCGAAAGGATCAAGGGCAATCTTACTGACAGTAAAAAGAGGCGGCAGTGGCATCTGCCAAAAAGAAGGCATGATCTTTTGCAAAGTCATCGCCGTTGACCCAAACACCTGTAATCCCTTTTTCGTCCGATCCCGATCCGGAATTTACAGAGTTTTGACTACTGCAACCCAACACCGAAAAAAATACTGCAGAAGTGATAACCAAAATAGCAATATGTTTCATAATTTATTCTCCCTTATACATACTATTACATAGTATAGCATAGCCGAATTTTATAACAGTATTCATCCGGAAACATAAACCAAAAAGCAGACTGTTTTCACAGCCTGCTTATGTTCTTATATACGATTTAGATCATGTGATCAAAATACACCTGTCACGAATATTTCAAGTCCGATCAGGATCAGGATGATACCCCCCAGGACAGAAGCTTTTCCGGCAAGTTTCATGCCGAACTTCTTACCAAGATAAAGACCACCGAGGCAGATAATAAAAGTAACGATGCCAATGATCAATGAAGCACCTATAGCCGGTAACATGCTATAGTCCGCAATCGTAAAGCCTACCGATAGAGCATCGATGGATGTTGCTATGCCTTGTACGATCAGCTTACCGTGACTGGCTTCTTCTTCCTTGTTTGCGGCATCTTTGGAGAGACCCTCTTTCAGCATAGATCCGCCGATAAAGCAAAGTAGTATCAAAGCGATCCAGGGGATCAATACCGAAAACTTATGAAACAGCTGTAAGATCGTATGTACACAGATCCATCCGATCAAAGGCATGGCAAACTGGAAGAATGCAAATACTCCGGCTGTGCCGATCATCCTCTTCTTTTTCATATGAGGCTCGTTGAGTCCATTGGCAAGAGCTACTGTAAAGGCATCCATTGCCAACCCCGCTCCCAAAAGAACACTCGTAATAATAAATACCATAATATCTATAACCTCTTAAAAGACCAATCCGTCTTTTATCTTCTTCCAGAAGATCAAGACAAGCAATGCACAAACAATCTCTGTGATCGGGAAGGACCACCAACAAGCTTGCAACCCAAAGAATTTGGCCAATATAAATGTCAGTGGCAATAAGATGACCATCTGTCTCAACAGTGTAACGATCAGCGATGTTTTCGCTAGATCAAGGGCTTGAAACACAGAGCAGAGCACCATGGAGATACCGGCAAAGACAAAGCTCAAACTGATGATACGCAAGGCCGGGACACCAATGGTATACATCTCGGCATCAGCTTGGAACATAGCCAACAATTGACGCGGCATGAATTGGAAGATGAGCATTCCAAAGAACATGATGCCGATTGCCAATAATAATGAGAAATCGGAAGCTTTAACGATGCGTTCTTTATGTCTGGCACCGTAGTTGTAAGCAACGATCGGAATCAAAGCATTGGTCATACCCGATACGGCCATAAAGACGAACTGTTGAAGTTTAAAATATACACTGAACACAGAAATGGCCATCTGTGAGAAAGCCCCGAGGATCATGTTCATGAAGACAGTCATGAAACTCATAATGGACTGCATCAAGATGGCAGGAATGCCGATCTGATAGATCTTTACGGTTATTTCTTTTGAAAAACGGAAGTGTCTTAGATCCACATGTAATGTTTTGATCTTCTTTTGAACAATAAGGATACCCAGGGTCATAGCCACGATCTGTCCAAGTACAGTGGCGATCGCTGCGCCTGCCACCCCCATTTTCGGCATTCCACATAAACCATAGATCAAGATCGGATCCAGAATGATATTCAAGATCGCACCTGTTCCTTGCATGATCATGCTGTAAACAACATGTCCTGTAGCCTGCATGATACGTTCATAGGTTATCTGAATGAATACACCAAATGAGAACATCGTACAGATCCTTGTATATACGCTCCCCATGGCTATGATACCCGGACGATCGGAGAACACAGCCAAAAACTTATCGGCAAAGAACAATCCCAAAAAAGCAAATATCAGCCAATTGAAGAGTGACAGTATGATACCGTGGGCAGTTGTTCTGTCGGCTTTGTCTTTGTTGTGTTCGCCAAGATAGCGGGAAAGAACTGTATTGAAACCAACACCGGTACCGCATGCCACGGCAATGATCATAGTTTGGATCGGGTAGCAGAGTGATACGGACAACAATGCATCTTGGGAGATGCCTGCTACGAACATACTGTCTACAATGTTATATAAAGCTTGAATGACCATGGATATGATGATCGGAAGAGACATATTGAGAACAAGTTTCTTGATCTCCATGGATTCCATTTTGTTTTCCATTACTTTCCTCCTTTGCAAAAACTTATTTATTTTACACGATTCTTCTCAAGAAAAAAGACTTGTATCGGATTTCCGATACAAATCATTCATGGTGGAATCGTTTTTTGATCATATGAAAGTACTTTTGTAATCTTCCTTCATAAGCTACATCCGACATGTTGTAAAAGCCTTCGTCTTTGAGGGCATCGGGTAAGTATTGTTGATCGACATAGTGATTGGGATAATCATGGGCATACTTGTAGCCGACGCCTCTTCCCAGTTTTTCGGCAGAGCCGTAGTGAGCGTCTTTTAAATACGGTGGGATCGGCAAACTACCTGTCTTTTGGACCAGGTCCATGGCTTTGAAGATGCCGGCACTGCAAGCGTTGGATTTGGGTGCTGTGGCCACATAGGCGGCTGCTTCTGCCAAGATGATCTGTCCTTCCGGCATACCGACACGTTCTACAGCCAAGGCCGCGGATACGGCTATTTCCAAGGCTCTGGGGTCGGCTGTACCACACTCTTCCGCAGCCGCGATCATGATACGTCTGGCAATGAACTTCACATCTTCCCCGGCCGTTAACATCCTTGCCAAATAATACAATGCCGCATCCGGATCGGAACCACGCATGCTTTTGATAAAAGCCGAAACTGTGTCATAGTGATCGTCACCGTCTTTATCATAGCGCACAGCCCGCTTTTGGATGCATTCTTCGGCCGTTTCCAAGGTAATGTGTATATACCCATCATCACTGCGATCGGTCGTCAAAACAGCCAATTCCAAGGCATTGAGACATGCCCGGGCATCCCCATCGGCCGCCTCCGCCAAAAAGTCACAAGCCTCCTCATCCAGGATTACCATATCCTTCGCCACACCCTTAAAAGGATCCTCTACCGCCCTTTTCAACAATATCTTCAGATCATCCTTCTCCAACATCTTCAACTCAAAGATACGAGACCTCGACAATAAAGCACTGTTGACTTCAAAATACGGATTCTCTGTCGTAGCCCCGATCAAGATCAACGTACCGTCTTCCACATATGGCAAAAGATAATCCTGCTGAGCTTTATTAAAACGATGGATCTCATCGATGAACAAGATCGTCTTCTTACCGAATGCCGCAAGATCGTACTTAGCCTGCTCCACGACCTGTTCCATATCCTTCTTCCCCGCCACCGTGGCATTCACTTGATGAAACCCCGCTTTGGTAGTATGTGCGATGACCATGGCCAACGTTGTCTTACCGGTACCGGGAGGACCGTATAAGATGATAGAACTCAACCGATCCGCTTTCACCGCACGATACAAAAGCTTATCTTTACCAATGATATGCTTCTGTCCCACCACCTCTTCCAACGTCTCAGGACGCATCCTGGCTGCCAACGGTTCTTCATTCTTCTTATTCTCTATATTTGCACTTTCAAAAAGATCCATATCCACCTCATTCACACATATATAGTTTATCGCAAACAACACATTTGCACATATGACATCCAAAAGCACTTCATAAATTATGTGAATATTTTGGGTAATACACTTTCCATCATCAAAATTATGTATATAATAAAAACTGAATAAAGCCAGAAGACCATAGACAAGATATCTTCTATGTCTTACCTATGGTTCAGGAGAAATCTGCTTTGAGCAGGTTTTTTTTGGTAAAATAGCAGTGTTACATGGGTTTGGAGAGATTATGAAGATGAGTCGTAAGAAAAAAATCATTCTTGGTGCTTCGATCGGCATACTTGCCTTGATTGGAGCAGCATATGGGGCCGGTGCTTACTACTATTCGGAGCACTTTATGTATGGCACATCCATCAATGGGAAAGATGTATCGAATATGACTGTCAAAGAAGCAGAGAGTACGATCACAAACATATCGGATCTCAAAATGACCATTGCCCAGCGTGGCCAGATCGTAGACAAGATTTATTTTGATGAGATCGGTTATCAGGTGGCGGCACCTGCCAACGGTTGTCAAGATCTTTTGAAAAAGCAAAATATATTTGCTTGGCCGATGGCATTCTTTGAAAACACGAATCATGAGATGAAGATGGACGTGTCCTATAATGAAGAGTTATTGGAAAAAGAGATAGATTCTCTCTATTGTCTAAGTGCTGAACACAGAACATCTCCCAAAGATGCTTATATCGATTATAAAGATAATGTATATGTCATTGTCCCCGATGAGAAAGGTACTGCAGCCGATCGTAATAAAACACATAATGCAGTAAAAGAAGCATTTCAGAATGAGAACTTCCGGTTAGACCTGGAAGCGTCAGATGTGTATCCCAAAGCAGCCGTCACGGCGGAAGATACTCAGTTACAAGAACATTTGGAACTGTTGCACAACTTCGGGGATATGATCTTAACAATCGACTTCAACGGTGCTTCCGAAGAGTTGAAAGGTGAAGATCTTGTTGCTTTATTAAAGAAAAAATCGGATGGCACAGCTGTCGTAGATCCCCAGAAAGTACATGCATATGCAGAACAGATGGAAGAAAAGTACAATACGATCTATACCCAAAGAAACTTCCGGGCGACAGGTGGTGCCACGATCGCTGTCGGAGGCTATGGAACAGATACATACGGCTGGATGATGAATGTAACGTCTACAGCCAATGCGATCACTCAAGCATTGAATGCCAAGACCACAACAACGATCTCCGCTTTCTGGGATGTTTCGGCCTTTACAAGAAATGATATCAACGGCGATATCGGCAATACCTACATCGAGATCAGTATCGGTGCACAGCATTTGTGGTTCTACCAAAACGGCAATTTGATCTATGAGACGGATATCGTGACCGGTATGCCGACACATAATCAAGATACGCCGATCGGAGTATTTAGAGTATGGTCCAAGGAACGTAATGCCACTCTGAAAGGAACCGCATGGGACGGTAAGAAATGGGAATCTCCGGTCGCATACTGGATGCCGTTTACATGGACCGGTGTCGGTCTGCATGATGCGCCTTGGCAACCGGCCTTCGGTGGGTCTCTTTACTATACAAAGGGTTCGCATGGATGTGTGAATCTCCCCAATGATGCGGCAGCCTTTATCTTCAATACCGCTCCGCTCAATGTACCTGTTGTCATTTATTGACGATGATGATAGACTGATTGCAAGGGAATGATGTCTCCCGCGGCATAGCCGAAACCGCTTATACAGCTGATGACCTCTGTACAGTATACAGGGGTTTTTATATGCCCCGGAAAAGGATCATGTTTATGTTACTGTTCTCTATCGGCCTCATTTTATTATGTGGTACAGCACTTGGTGCCCTCTCGGGCAAGTTGAAATTACCGTGTTTGGTGGGAATGATCGCCGCCGGTATGTTAATGGGACCATATGGTCTCGATCTGTTGGATCATAAAGTATTGGATATATCCGAAGAACTTCGCAAGATCGCTTTGATCATCATCTTATCAAAAGCCGGACTGTCGCTTAGCATACAGGAATTGAAGAAGAGTGGTCGTCCTTCTTTATTACTTTGTTTCCTACCGGCCACTTTTGAGATCTTGGCATTTGTATTATTTGCCCCATCTTTATTACATATCAGTGTTCTGGAAGCTGCCATCTTAGGCACGGTCATGGGTGCTGTTTCTCCGGCTGTCTTAGTTCCCAGACTGTCAGATATGATGGATAAACATATTGGCACTGCGAAAGGTATCCCACAAATGCTGACAGCCGGCTCCGGTGCCGATGATGTCTATGTCATTACTCTTTTTACCTCCCTAATTGCATTGGCAACAGGAGGAACGTTCCACCCTTCTGTATTGTTACAGATTCCGGTATCGATCCTACTGGGGATCATTGTCGGCATTGGTACAGGAATGATCTTGGTGACATTGTTTCAACATATTCATATGCGTGATTCCGCCAAAGTAACAGTCATGATGGGTATCAGTATGATCTTGTACCAATTGGAGGATATCATGCCTTCATTTATCAAGATATCCGGTCTATTGGCGGTAATTGCCATGTGTATGACGATCCGTCAGAAACACCCTGTTTGTGCAGATCGTTTAAAAATGAAATATGCCAAGTTATGGGTGGCTGCCGAGGTGTTCTTGTTTGTTCTGGTTGGGGCATCGGTGGACTTTACATATATCCTCCATGCCGGAACTATAATCATCATTATGCTTTTGATCGGTCTTGCCATTCGTATGATCGGTGTATGGCTCTGTGTTGTGGGTACTCCTCTCAACAAGAAGGAACGTCTCTTTTGCATGATAGCCGAAACACCCAAAGCAACCGTACAGGCTGCCATCGGTGGTATCCCACTTGCCATGGGTCTGCCTTGCGGTACTTTAGTACTGACATTTGCCGTCACTGCGATCTTGATCACGGCTCCCTGTGGTGCCTTTGCGATAGATAAGACAATGTCCAAACTAGTCACAAAAGATGCCTGAACATACAAAAGGGGTGGCTATGAAACCATAGTCAACCCTTTTAGCATATCCAAAGTCAATATAGTTATCTCAACTACCGATCAATCATGTATAGTACTATATTCAAATCCCAATGCACTCTTTCTAATACACATTCTTTTGATATCTCCGATACCGGCTTCATCATATTCACTTTTTGAAACTGTATATATTTTTCTATCTTCATTATATTTTACATATAACTCTCGATCTCTTGTCTTCCTGTTACTGATGTCTTTTTTTTATATCGACAACATTTTCATGGGTCGTCTGATCAAAAATAAGTTTGAAATTAATTGGAAATACGACCGTAAAGGCCATGATAAACACCGCAAATACCACTGAAAGACAACGTGCAAAACTTTGTCTTGGGTTTGCTAGAAAACGACTTAATAAAAACGGTATGACTAGTAATGCAGTCAGAATGATCACCATTATCATGTAACTTCCAAAGTCACAATTAAAATAAGCCAATCTTATTTCATTTAATGCAATGATACGCCTCACAATTTGGTATCTCTCCGAAACCTTTTGCCATTTATTATCCTTTTCATTATGATTTAACTGCTATGAAGGCAAGTTTCTGATGAATGTTGGTCGCTTAAAATACAAGCACCAATGCAACACATAGTATTCGATACTTTTTATATGTTATTTTATGAATTTACGGACGAATGGCAACCTTGATCACATGCTCTTTACGGTTTTCGAAAATATCATATGCTTCTTCAATATCCGACAAAGGGAATGTGTGTGTGATCAAAGGTGTCGTGTCGATCTTCTTCTCAGCGATCAAGCGCAAGATCTCATCCCCGTCGCAACCATCCACACCGCCGGTCTTGAACGTCAGATTCTTACCGTACATCTTAGGCAAAGGTAAGATCTGATCTTCTTCATAGAGAGCCACGACCGTGACGATGGCATTCGGTCGTGCTGTACGCCAAGCAAGTTCAAATGTATACGGACTGCCGGCCGCCTCGATCACACGATCGGCCCCACCATGATCACTATGCTGTTTGACAAATGTCTCTACATCTGTTTCATCGGGATCAACGACAAGAACATCCGGGTAGTGTTCGCGTATAAACTTGATCCTGTCCGGATCCACTTCACACATGATGATCTGTTGTGGTTGTTGTAACATGACACAGAGCAATGTACATATCCCGGTCGGACCACCGCCAATGATGAGTACTGTATCATCTTGGCCGATCTCCGAAATCTTGGCAGCCCAATATCCGGTCGCAAGTATATCTCCCGCAAATAACGCTTCTATATCTGTTACGGTATCCGGTATGTGGTTGAGACCTTGATCGGCATAGGGAACACGTACATATTCCGCCTGTCCACCGTCAATGCGGCAACCAAGTGCCCATCCGCCATTGGGATCCGTACAGTTATTGACAAAACCATTCCGGCAGAAGAAACATTCCCCACAGTATGTTTCCACGTTTACAGCGACCCTATCACCGGGCTTTACCTTTGTTACCTTAGTACCTGTTTCTTCTACGATGCCAACCATTTCGTGTCCTACTGTAATACCCGGTACAGCTCTTGGTACAGAACCATGCTTAATATGGAGATCACTGGAACAGATACTTGCCAACGTGACACGAACGATGGCATCTGTCTCATCTTGCAATACCGGTCTTGCTTTCTCCTCCAGTACAAATTTACCTTGTTCTTTGTATGTATATGCTAACATCTCTCCCCACTCCTTTTTGACATATTATAAATCTGTATACTTATCACTTTTGCCCTTGGCTTTTTCTACCGGATACTTGTTCTCATTCATTGTCATCTTCATGTCTACGATCTCATCGGTATCTACACCAAGTTTATCTGCCATCTGCTGGCAGTAGATCATTACATCAGCCAGTTCTTCTTTGACATGTTGCAGATCATAGTTATCTTCTGACCACTGGAAACATTCCAATAATTCTCCCGCTTCAATAGCTATCGACTTTGCTAAATTTCCCGGTGTATGAAACTTGTCACACTCTCTATCGTCTACAAACTTACGAATACGTGTGATCGATTTTTGATTCATATGATATATCTCCTATTTTCATCTAGTATTACTATACTACATTTGGTTCTTTCAACTATCTTTCTATTTGTACCTTGCACCATATAAAGCAAATTAGAACAAGGTTGGATAGAACACACTACAGTAATGTCATCAAAAGACTTATCAACGGATAAAGCCACTGATCGATCAGTGGCTCTAACCTATCCATTAGGCTATTTGCAGTCTTTTATAAAAGAGTTATTCGCATGTCGGTACTACCATAATGCTTTGAAATGGTAGCGTCAAGAATTTTGTGTAAATAGTATATCCTTAGTACGATAACTTAATTC
>X413_Lion__coassemble_79_pt1 | contig 22693 bp, 18 predicted proteins | sample X413_Lion__metabat2_high_PE_002 | metagenome-assembled genome bin X413_Lion | reverse complement strand
CGGGAAAAGTTATCCTGAATTGCAAATACTTGTAAGTATGAGCGAGCAATTTGATATTTCTCTTGATGCATTGTTGAAAGGAGATACAAAAATGGTGAAGACAATAGACAAGGAAAGAGTGATGGGGGTACTAAAGCATGAAAGATCTATTGTGGATTTTTTTTCCGGAGCCGGGACAGGAATTGTTATATCATGCCTATTTTCCCCTGATTCAGCGATCAGAACTACAGTTATTATTATTGGTATGATCATGATAGGGATCGGGTGGTATAAAAAATCTAGGAACGATAAAAAAATATTTCAGTATCTTAAAGAAGACTGTGAATAAGAACAGCAAAGTCTGGAGCACATAATTGATTTCGTGTGCTCTTTTATATAAGACTTATTTGAATCAAATATGAGCCACGGTGCACATATCCATAACTTGCATAGTACTCTTATTACGGCAACTAAAGATCATTATGTGAATTTGAAATGACAGAAAAGATTAAAGGCTTGACTTCTTGTCAAGAAAGAAATCAAGCCATAGGATCGGTTTAAACTTTTGTTCTATGTTTTAGGAATGCTATACGATCGTGCAATGTAAAATGATTTTGATGAGTTTTTATTTATCATCATCAATATTATCTGTTGGTTCGTCTTCTGAATCGTCATTTTGAAACGTTTCAAGATCATTATCTTCCGGATCGTCTAAAAGTTCTTGATCTTTAGCAACTTCTCCTTTATCCGGTATATCAGGATCTTCAGTATCTTCATCTTCTTCGAAATGTTCAGAGGATTCCGTTTCATCATCGTCAACATCATTTTCATCGTTGTCTTCTAACTGTTCTTTATGATCTTCAATGATTTCACGTAAATCTTCATCTACCCATTTTGGGTTTTCTTGAAGAAGATGTTCGATTTGTTCTTTCGGAAGAGAGGTTATGATTTTATCTAATTCATCGGCTTTTTTTTGCTTTATAAGATATTTCCCCAATGAAATCGATTTAGTCTCAGCCATGTGTATATCGTTAGGATTACCTTGTAAGTATACTACCGACTGTTTGGGGAATAATGATTGAATAATCTGAACCAATCCATCATCTTTGTTATCTTCATTTAAACTGGCATAGCCAATAAGGATACTCTCAGAATCGCATAAGGAGTATATTTCGGCTTCTGCATCTTTTATGTTTTTTTCTTTTAGAGCTAAAACGGCTTCATCTGAAACGGAATCGTCTGTGGAAACAGCCTCAAGAATTCTTCCATTTCGATCAAGTTCTAATTGAATTCCGGCAGAACCGTCAAAAGATGCTTCCGCGAAGGCCGGTAGTGATAGTTTTGGCAACAATAATGAGATAACAATAGCAAGCATGGCCGCAACACCGACCAGGCGACTCCATGATATTGTATTGGACGTATGATCTATCGACAGCTTTTTTCTAAGTTCATTGAAAGAAAAAGGAGTTATTGCATGTTCCTGTTCCGGCTGATATATATCTTCCGGAAGAACATAAATTTTATCCCCTACAGAGAGCCCATCTTTTCGTTTAATGCGGATTATGTTACCGCCTTCTTCCATAGCAAGGGCATAAGTATCCTTCAGCTCTAAAACTATAACTTTCTTAATCATTGTTACACCTCCCACCTTTTACCCATTGCAGCAATATTGGAAATTTTTTAAAAAAAATCACCAAAGTGGCAAGGATGAATTGTCGACTGCCTTTTACGATCTTTTCAGTAACATCACAAAATCCGGCTACAAGACGAACAGGTAGTTTTTTCTTTCTATATGTTTCTTGTATGATTTTTGGTGATCCACTTGATTTCTCAGCAATATCGACAGCTCGACGGCGAGTGTCTTGATGCTTTGGAGAGCATTCGGCCAATATTTCCAAATTGAGGGAAAATATAGATAGTTCATCCTGAAAAAGATCGATCTCTTGAAGAAGGTCTTCTTTTTCTTCATGATATGGGGATGAAAATTCCTGTCCGTTTTCGCTCAGTTCTTCCAGAGAGACTTCGTTTTTATAACGACTTTCACGAGCTAAATAAGTTCGTAACCGACTTTGTATCACCAATCCGGCAAACGCTAAAAATGAGCCTCGTTCCGGTTGATATCGTTCTATAGCTTCAGCGAAAGCAGATAGAGAAATACTGAATTCTTCATCGTGTTCTACAGATACATAGTGACCTGTGGTTTCACTTACAGTACGGATCAAAAAAGCTTTATACTTTTCTATCAGTTCTTCCAAATGATCTATGGAGATCGCTTGATTGCTAGGCAATGACACCACCCTCTTTCTCAGATTGTTGATGCAGTATAGCATAAATTTGTGATTTTGAAAGCTTTCTGTTAGTTATTTTCTGCCAGCAGGTTGACACTATCCACACCGCCCAGATCAAACAGGTTTTGAATCATGGGGTTACTATCGTCTTGAGAAACACGTACTTGATAAACTATTTCATAAGAATCTGAAAGTATATTTTTTGCCTTTACTGCGCTATGCATGCATTCTCGCTGAACTAAAGAGTTGATAGCATTCATGTCTGTATTGCTACCACGGATCACAAGCACCATTTCATTACTGGCAGTAGCACTTTTTTTGGTGGATAGCATCAGTAGCATTAATAACAAACTTCCAATACCGCCAATGAGATAGCATCCGGTTGAGGCTGATAGACCAATTGCCATACTCCAAAAGACATAACCAATATCTCTGGTATCTTTGATATTTGTGCGAAAGCGTACAATAGAAAGAGAACCAAGCATTCCTAAAGATAAAGTCAGATTGGATTGGATCAGATCCATCAAAATAGTAGACAATAAGGAAAGAGATATCAAAGTTGTCGCAAAGCGAGGCTGATAAGTCGCCCTTGTATTAGATAGACGATAAGTTGTCCATAGAACAAGAGAAAAAAGAAGTGCAGCAGCTAAGCTGATCAAAATTTCCATTGTGTTCGGTTGCGGCAATACAGTGCCCAACAGATTATTTATCGTATCATTGAATTCTTCCATGATTATTTTCCTCCATATCAATTCATCAGTTCATCTAATAACACAAAATCACGATCATATAGACAGGCTTCATCGTTTTTCTTCCAAACTTTATCTTCATCCCATAGCAGTTCTCCTTCTCTCCATGTGCTTCTACAGGAAACTGTTATAGATTCGCCTGGTGGCAAGAGTGTATTATTGGAAAAGCGAAAGACTTCTCCACCTCGTTTCGAAAAAAGTGTATATCCTCCAAGATCAACAGATTCGGTTCCGGTATTTTTTACTTCGATCCTTTGCTTTTCTCGATCGGATCCAAGTAGGCTTAGGGGAGTATCAACAGGGGGAGCTTGGTCATTTACAGTTCTTGTGGTGATCTGCTTCCCATTCGAGCAAAAATCGATACCCAAACCGTCGCTTTCAGAATAAATAGGGGTTGTTCCGATAGACGATAGTTTTGCAGAAACATCGGAGTTCAGTGAATCTGGGTTTTCTTCCTGATTACCTGTAACTAATCCATATTGGGGTTTGACTTTTTTCAGTAAAGACAAAGAGGTCGCATCATTTTCGCCATGATGGCCTAATTTAAGAATATCGGCTCGGAGAGATTCACCACTATACAAGAGATCAGTTTCTTCTTCTAATTCAGCATCTCCCATCATCAAAAAAGCTGTTTTTCCATAAGAGATCCTCAGTATGACCGAATTGTTGTTTTCATTGTCGATAACAGCTTTTTCGGGTACCCAACTTCGAATGGACATCTCCTCACCGGTCAGTACATCCCCGCAGGATATTTTCTCGATAGGGACATTGTGTTCTTTGGCGATTGCTTCCGCATCAATGTTTTGATAGGAAATGGAATCAACGGCGGAAAGGTATATTTTTTTGACTGAAAAAGCATCAAGTATGGATTCTAATCCTCCTGCATGATCTAAATGTCCATGGGAAAGGAAAATCCCATCAAGGGTTTCTATATTCTTTATTTTTAAGGTTCTGGCGATCTGTGGGAAATCCGATCGTTTTCCGGTATCTATCAGATAGTGTTTTCCTTCCGGTGAATGTAGCAGAAAGGCATCTCCTTTTCCGATAGTGATAAAGGTAAGAACCATACTTCCATCATTGCATACCGGCACTTCTTCTTTCTTCATACAGCCACTTGGTATAAGGATGATCAGCACTAGTGAAACAATATGTATTATCCGTTTCATCATGCCACCTTTGTTTGCGGTGCCAAAACGTTGACCCCGTAGATGCCTTTCATATCCCCCAGTGTCTGAGCCAGTTGTTCTTCCTCTGATTGAGAAATTTGAAGTTCGTATACCAGTTCAAAAGAATCTTGGAATATGTTTTTTGACTGAATGTTACTTCCTTGAGTCTGACAAAGCATATCCTCCACAAAAGTAACCAACTCTTTATCACCACGGACAACCATCGTCAAAACATTTTTCTTTTTCTTTGTGCGCCCGAAGATCAACATAACAGCACTAAGTACTAAGGTGCCTGCCAAGCCTACCGCAAATGCTCCCAATGCAGAAGAGATTCCAATAGTCAGTGACCAGAAAACAAATCCCAAGTCTCGTGGGTCTCTTGTGTTGGTACGAATGCGACAGATCGATAGTGCCCCTAAAGCCCCAAGTGAGAAAAGGGGATTATTTTGAATCAATACCAGAAGTAGATTAGATGATAGTGCCAACATAGGCAATGTTGCGGAAAATTTACGATTATAGGTAAGTGAATCGTGTATCAGACGGTATACAAGGATCATAATGCCTGAAAAGAGCAAGGTGATCAAAAGGCTGAATATAAGCCCCCTGATTGTTTGCACGAAGACGCCGCCCAAAGATGTAGTGGTTAATAGATCAAGTGGTTTACTCATAACATATTTCTCCTTTAACAATAAAATGCTTTTAATATTTCACGTGAACTTCCGAATTTGCTGGGGGGTTTACGAGTTAAGTCACATTGGGATAAAACCTGCTGGATCTGACGAAACAAAAATCGATCGTATTTGATTTCCAAAATGGTTTCATCGGCAGGTAATGCTGCTCTGAAATTGAGTCGATGACTGAAAAGGTCATAACAAAAATCACAACATCGCAGATGATTGTCCATAGTGATCCTGGTATTGAAATTGGGATGTGTGAAAGCTCGGCGATCATATTCCACAAGAGAAACCGGGCGATATAAGCGTGTTGTCATCAGGTCGTAAGCGTATCCGGCAATTTCATTTTCATATTTTAGGAGCACATCATAATTCCCTGCCAATAGTTGCTTTGCATCGTCACGGGGGATAATTATGCTCTCTTTTAATTCTTGACCAAAGCTTTTTCTCTTTAATTCAAATTTTGCTGTTTCATCATCCGGATCATAAACGCGAAGACGGATCCGCTTCTTTTCATCGGCATGTTCTCGTTTGTCCTGATAATCTTCGTTGAGAATGCTATCAAAGTAAACACTGCGTACTGTATAACCGTTATAGCCTCCGTAGGCATCCGGTATAAGTAACTGACTCAATGCATCCAACAAGTATAAACGGTCCGGGAGGGAAATCAGGTATTTTACTTCCCTTCGAGAGACTGCCAAAGTGTCTAGTGTGTTTTTCATGGTTCGTCACCTCTTTGCCTTTCGCTATACAATACAAATCATCACGGATTTTTAGGTACCATTTTCAGAATGAATTTTAAATTGTCAAAAAGGATGTCATTACATCCTAGGAATGGTAGATGCAGCGGTGCTACAGAGATTGGTTTATCAGAACAACGTACAATTGTTTCCGGGAAATCATAAAGCAATGCTTTTGCGGATAAGATCGGAACTGTCATGATCGGTAGGCATATTTGGGGTGTCTGTTATGATGTGGTATCGAATTAACAAATAACTAACAAGGTTCAAATATGGATTTTTATTCTGTCATTCATACTATGGCAAAGAAATCACAACAAGGATGATTACCTATGGTAGAAAAATATACAATGAAAAAGCATGATCGGAGTCTACTGATCTGGGGGTTGGCAGCTGTTGCAGGATTGCTTGTGATCATATATTCAGATTATATGATGTTGGAGATGAGAGAAGGATCAAAGGCATACATCATATCGCAATGTTCATTTGGTGCAGGTGTTTTGATCATTGTGTTTGGTGCTGTTTGGTTCATAAGGCGTGCACGACGTGATAAGGAGTCTTGGAAAAAATGGTGGTATGCAATACCTGTTGCTGCTTTATTTGCAGTAACCTTTATCATGACGATTTACAAAATGTCCATAGATATCCCCTATATACATGACCCGTTATCTGTAGTTCTTCACGAACCACATATGAGCGAAGCAGGTGACTATATCGATAAGAAAATACGGAGATGTCTTGTGACAGGTATAACAGATGGAGGGCAAAAGATAGAGTTTAATATCAACCGAAGTACATATAAGAAAGAATATGATGCGGTAGAGAGATCAGACGAACTGATGATTCGATACTTGCCGGCATCACGATTTGTGATGGAGATCATAGAAAGTGAGAATGTATGACAAATAAGGAGAAAGAACAAGTAAAGTCGGATCGATTTACTATTTATTGCTTAGGAGGATGTATATGCCGGGTGGAGTCGTAGTATTGGGAATGCTCTTTGCCCTTGGTCTTGTATATTTGCTTGGCGGATTGCGAGAAGGGATCATGGCGTGGATCTTGGTGACGTTAGGAATGGTCGTCTTTCTGATCATGATCATGTGTTTAGGGGTGATGAAGACAGCCGGCGTAGGCAAAAACGGAGAAAAACATCCTGTTCTATGTTGTATTGGATGGGGAACAGTGACATGTATTTTAGGTATCCTAACGATCTATTTTGCGGGTAGAAATATCTTAGATATACCATATGCGATCAAACCTGAGAATGTCATTCTGCATGACGCTTGTTTTGCCACAGAGAATATAGATGAACCGGATGCGATCATGACATATTACCGGTTGAAAGGTTATGAAGAAGACGGTGATGAAACATCTTTTTACATAAACAAGAGTAGATATAAAAAAGATAAAGATATGATCTTGGACAGTGTGGAAGTATATTACTTGCCTCATTCCCGGCATATCATACAAATAAAATACTTGGACTAGTTGATGAAGAGACGCTTAGTATGATGATCTTAACAGTTTATAAAGATATAACATAAGAAAAATATGTATTTATAAATCAATGATCATACTAAAGGTGTAAAAAGAAGGAGGACCAACAAATTTGGATAACCGGGTAAAGAAGATTCTAATCAATGTGTTCTTATTTCTCATTGGATTGACTGTTGTTTGGATCTTTACTGAACACAGCCTTAATATTCAAGAAGGCTACATTGCGTACATGTTAAATAATATTAAGGCCATCGTGCCATGGATATTGATCGCAACGATATTCATCGTATTCAGTATCATCATGATTAAGAATTCCGGTGGAACCTTAGCGTCGCTTGTCGGCGTAGCTTGCATTGTTATGGCGGTATACAGCATTGAGTATGTCTTTGATGCTGTATCTCAGACCAATGGCAGATTTCAGAATCTGATCCATCCATATACTGTGGTATTGGAAAGTCCGGAGATGGTGAAAGTGGATGGTGAAAGAGAAGAAATTTATGATGGTAAGCAGACGATCATGCGTGACAGGCCGGAACAGTTTTACTTGCAGGGTGTTAACACAAAGACGAATGACCGGATGCAGTTTTCTATCAACAAGGACCGCTATGAAGATGATGAAAAGCGGATGTTTGGCACAGAGACCGTCACGGTGAAGTATATTCCCGATACAGAATATCCATTATCGATCAAGTATGGAGAAAATGCTTTTGATAAAGGGGAAGTTGTATGGGATGGAGGCAGAAGATATACAAGAGAGAATAGATGGAAACACAAGAGTTCTGCGAAAAAATATGAATTTGATGAAGGGCGCATACCTGTTTGGAAAGACGGTAAGCGCTTTGTGAGAGAGGATAGGATCATGGTCGAAGATAAAGATACTTATTTTGGCGAAGTGATATGGGTTAACGGTGAAAGATACATTATTGGATAGCATGATGAGCGTTAAGAAAGGTGTATATACCTTCTTAGATGATCGCTCTGTTTTTTTTCTTAGAGGAAATGATGACATGTTCGATATTGGAAATGGGGAGTATATTCTTTCTTGGGTCGTTTGCGTATGTACAGTGGATGTATAGGAGTGTATATATGGCAGTATTGGTAAGTTTTAGATTTGCGGAAAGACGATAACATAAAGAACGATTCTTTTGCAATGAAGTGGTTATATTACAGCGTGACCGGATATGTGGCAAAGAAGGAAGAAATTGTGAGGATGATTCTCTTGTATAATAAGCAACGTATCTTGTTGAAAGGCAATGGAGGAAAGAGTATGGAATACATCAGAGTAACCAATGAAAATATCGATTGTGAACATATATGCTGTGCTCTTGCTAAAAAGGGGGACGTTCAAGTGTCTTCTAAGAAAGCGTGGTTGGTTGAGAGGTTTACGGATGGATTGGTCTTTCTCAAAAGTAAGGAAAGAGGGAAATGTTTTATTGAATATATTCCTGCTGAGAATGCGTGGGTGCCAATCGTGGCAGATGGGTATATGTATATAGATTGTCTTTGGGTGGCAGGTTCTATGAAAGGATATGGATATGCAAACGATCTTTTGGAGGCTTGTATCTATGACAGTAAAGAAAAAGGTAGAAAAGGCTTATGCATTCTTTCATCAAACAAGAAGATACCGTATCTGGCCGATCCGGATTTTTTGAAGTATAAGGGATTTATTACAGGGGATACAGCGGACAATGGGATCATGCTGTGGTATATGCCGTTTGCCGAGGAGGAACAGGCACCGCAGTTCAAACCTTGTGCCAAGCATCCTCATATAGGATCATCCGGATATGTGCTGTACTATACTAGTCAATGTCCGTTCAATGCAAAGTACGTACCATTGATCAAGGCGATTGCGGATGAGAAGAGAGTACCGTTTCAAGTGATTCATCTGGAAAGCACAGAAGAAGCACAAAATGCCCCTTCGCCGGTGACGACGTATGCATTATTTCGGGATGGGTGTTTCATAACAAATGAAACATTAAATGAGAAGCGGTTTTTGAAGATGCTGGAGGAGTAGGAGAACGTGATAGGAACTGAGCTCAAAACAGACCGGAAAGAGCTTGTTTTTTGATGTTGCAAAGTTTGAAACATAGAGGTGATATTGGAAAAGGAGAGTCGATCATTTGTTCGCATCTATAAAAACAGTACATTTTTGACACTTATTTGTATTTGTATATTTGCATGATTTGCTTTAAAATACTGAAGTATTTTTTAGAAGGGAAGAACATATGATCAAAAAATTACAAAAGAACATCGAACCGAATAAGAAAGTTCGCATTATCGAGACGATCTTATTGTGCGTCATGTTGATCGGTTCCGCTGCATCGTTCATCATTGGCACAGGAAAAGTCAATGCCAAAGTCGGATCAAGTGAGTACGTAGGTACTGTTGAGATGACAAGAGATCGTTCCGTGGAGGATTATGATGACGAATCCACGGTATGTGATGTAACGTATCGTAAGGGAAAGGAGTCCATGATCGTTACATATTCCTATGAGGAATATGAGGGCTTGGACGCTGATTCCATCACTGCATATGAATATGAATCACAGGATGGTACAAAGCTCTTCTTTGACCACACAGATCCTACTCAGGATGAATTGCAAACAACTTACAGAGAGACAGCTGCCAATGTGAATATGCCTATCTTCAATCTCGGCACTGCCCTCATCATCATGTCTATTTCTGTTGCAATCATGCTTGTTTTTGCGAAGCTGTTCACAACATATGAAAAAGTATGGTTCCTGTCCATCATGGCATTGGCGGCGATTGTTGCCGTGGCTTTCCCGGAAGGCAGTGCAAATGGTGTAAACGGGATCATCATCATGTTGTTGTACTTGCTGGATACATTCTTGAATATCCTCTGTGAGTTGTTGATATCCAAACAGTCTCGTTACAATTTCCTTGTTTCTCTTGGCGTTGAGGTCGTTGAGATCGTTGAATGTCTGGTGCTGATGTACCGCTTCTCTTCTATTGTTACTACTTTGTTCTTCTGGATCCCGATCGACATCCTGAGCTTCATCAACTGGTCTAAGCATAAGGATGACGATGAGGAGGAGCTGACTGCTGTACGTAAGTTGACGGGATGGCAGGAAGTTCTTGTTATCGTAGGTATCATCGTCTTTACATTCGTTGCCGGTTATATCATCAGTGGGCTGAATATCCATACCGATTTCTTGGGTGGTAATAAGACCTTGGAGACTGCAATCATATATCTTGATGCCTGTGGATCGGCAGTGGCGATAGCCAATGGTTTGTTTATATTCTTCCGGTTACAGGAACAGTGGATCGCATGGTATATCTCTGCCATTATGGAAACGATCATCAACATCCTTTCCGGTCAGTATGTGTTACTCGTTTTGAAACTTGGGTATTTTACAAATACAACATACGGTTATATCAAGTGGAATAGATATATCAAGTCTCATAAGAAAGAAAATCAGAAAGAAACATTGTTCTGATTCAGAAAGCGGAGTGATCCGCTTTTTGTATGGAATGGAGAAACCGTGGGATTCCTGCCCGGTTTGTTGATAAAAATGGATAATGTTGTTAGAATAGGAAAGCTTATTATAAAGAAAAGGGTGGTTAATTATGGCAATTGAAGCAGGCGATTTTAAAACAGGTCTGACAGTCATGGTCGACGGTGATCCGTGGCAGGTATTGGACTTCATGCATGTAAAGCCGGGTAAGGGCGCAGCAATTCTGAAGACAAAGATGAAGAACCTCAAGACAGGTTCCACACAGGAAAGAAACTTCAACGCTTCCACAAAGTTTGAGGCGGCTACGATCGAAAGAAAAGCAGCACAGTATTCTTATTCTGCAGGTACAACTTACTACTTCATGGATATGGAGACTTTCGAAACATTTGAATTGGATGAAGAGCAGATCGGTTTCGGCAAGTACTTCCTCATTGAAGGTATGGATGTTGTTCTGATGTTGTTTGAGGGTGAAGTTCTCAATGTTTCTCTTCCGGATAAGGTTGAAGTTACAGTTACAGAGACTACACCGGCTATCAAGGGTGCTCCTTCCACACAGACAAAGGATGCTACAACGGATACAGGTCTTACACTTCGTGTTCCTCAGTTCATTGAACAGGGCGAAAAGATCATCGTTTCCACAGCAGACGGTAAGTATTCTTCTAGAGCTTGATAACAAGCTCTTTTTTATCTATGAGCAGATTGGTATTGATCACGGGTGCGGCAAATGGCATCGGTAAGGCCATTGCCTTGGAGCTTGCCAAGAGCGGGTATGCTATTGCCATCAATTATTGTCACTCCAAAGCAAAGGCGGAAGATCTGCGGGATCACATCAAAGAGATGTATCATGTACCGTGTGTGGCGGTGTATGCAGATGTTTCGAAAGAAGATGAAGTAGATGCGATGGTGTCGGAAGTGGAAAAAGAGATCGGTGGCATCGATGTGCTTGTAAACAATTCGGCGATCGATCTGTCCAATCTCTTTCAGTTGAAAAATGCGGATGAGTTTCGGCGGACGTTGGATGTGAATGTTGTGGGGGCATATAATTGCTGCAACAGAGTATATCGACATATGAAGGAGCAGGAGTATGGACGTATCATCAATATTTCTTCCACAAACGGCATCAATACGTATTATCCGATGAGTTTTGATTATGATGCTTCCAAAGCCGCTTTGAATTCTTTGACGCATGATATGGCGATCCAGTTTGCACCATATGTGCATGTAAATGCGATTGCCCCTGGATTTATCGGGACAGAGAATGAATTGGATGGCTATGACGAAGAGTTCCTCAAAGAGGAGTGTGAGAAGATACTTGTGCAAAGGTACGGTGAACCGGAAGAGGTCGCCTATCTTGTAAAGTTTCTGATCAGTTCACAAGCCGACTATATCAACAATTCCATCATTCGTATCGACGGAGGACAAAAAGGAAGCTGCTAAGCAGCTTCCTTTTGTGTCTTTGTAAGTGCCAATAAGATAGAGAGTTTTCCATACTCGAGGGAGAGTCCGCCCTGCATGTAGAGCGTATACGGAGGAACGACCGGAGCATCGGCACTGAGTTCGATCGTACTGCCTTGTGTAAAGCTTCCACATGCCATTACTTCATCAAACGGATATCCCGGCATCGGCGCCGGTAATACATGTACATAAGAATCTACCGGAGAAGATTCCTGAATACCTTGGGTAAATTTAACAAGACTGTCTTCATCACCCAGCTCCACAGTCTGGATAATATCCGTACGATCTTCATTCCATGCCGGTGAAACATTCTTAAAGCCGAGTTTTTCCATCATGTAAGCCGCAAAGATCTGTGTCTTCAATGCACTTCTTACAGCATTGGGAGCCATGAAGAGACCTTTGAAGAAGTTATTGTTCTGATTGAAGTTAGCACCCAGATCCTTGCCGATGCCGGGTGCTGTCAGACGATCTGCAACCATCTCGATGATGTCCGCTCTGCCCGCTACATAACCACCGGTGGAAGCAATGCCACCGCCAAGATTCTTCATCAGGGAACCAACTATGACATCGGCTCCTACATGACCGGGCTCTCTTGTTTCCACAAGCTCACCATAGCAATTGTCCACCATGATAATGACATCCTTGTTTACTTCACGGATCTTCTTAATGACATGTTCGATCTTTGAAAGCATCAGCGATGCACGGTGAGAATAACCACGGGATCTCTGGATCTCGACAAGACGCACATCATTTTTCTTCAATCTTTCCACGATCTTATCTTCATCAAACTCATTGTCGATCAGATCGATCTGTTCGTACTTAACACCATGCTCTTTCAATGACTGAGTGGAATTTCCACTGAGGCCGATCATTTCCTGCAAGGAATCATAAGGTGTTCCGGTAAGAGAGATCATTGTATCCCCGTGCTTTAACAAGGCTGAGAAGGTCAAGAATAACGCATTTGTACCACTCATGATCTGCGGACGAACGAGAGCATCTTCTGTACCAAGAACAGATGCATAGATCTTTTCCAGCTTATCACGACCGGTATCATAATTGCCATAACCGTTGATGTCTGCAAAATCGGAATAAGAAATGCTGTTTTCGATGAATGCAGAGAGGATGCGATCGGAATTGTACATACAGATCCGATCGATCTTTTCGTATGCTTCCTTTAAGTCTGTATCGGACTTTTTTGCCAGATCCAGTAAATTTTTATCTATCTGATCAATAATCATATGCTCTCCTTTTTTACTTCCTTATTATTATGAACCATTCAAATAAAAAGTAAATAAATCTTACTGTATGTATGATCGCAAACGGATCGGCCGGAAAGGATCTCGCATGGGAAATTAACACAACAGTGTTATATGAATAGGTGTCATTCATCATATTCAATATAGGAGGTGTGCGATGGTATATGTGGTTATGATCACTGTGGCATTGTTTGTTGGTGCCTGTTTGATTCGAATGGTACTTAGAGATGATATGAAGAAGCAGGATGGTAGTAGAGGCAATGGAGGAAAGAAGTAAAAGCAGTTTTATGTGATTGGATTGCAAGTTGATAGCTTAGCATTATAATAATTATCAGGAGCGGACTGTTCCAGTACGCATTAAGGGACAGGTCACGCATTGTGAGGAGGCGGTTTCAGAAAACTACCAGTAATGATTAAAGAGTAATTATATTGTTTGTAGAAAAGGAGAGTAAATGAGTACAAAGTTTAAGATCAAGAGAGCCGGGGCGGCTTTATTGTCTGCGTTTATGGTTGCAGGTGTTGTTGCCCCGACTTGTACGGCAGTATTTGCTGAAGAAGCAAGTGAGCCGGCAGAAGCAGCTACCCCGGCTGTGGCGGAAGTCAACTATGCACTTGGTGCATCAGCTTGGGCAAATGACAAAGAAACAAATGATTATGGACCGGATAAGGCGGTGGATGGTGTTGTCAATCGTGAAGCCCCTAAACCACAGTCCAGATGGGCCACAAATCCCGATGAAAACCAGGGGGATAAGGTATTACGTATCGATCTTGGGGTTAACCGAACATTCAATCATTTCAAGATCGAGTGGGAGCGCACCAACATCAAGAATTTTAAGATCGAGGTCTCTGAACAGCAGGATGATGGTTATACTGCCGTTTATACAAAGAATGACGATCATCCGATCGAGAATGTAACAAGTGACATCCGATTGGACGCCCCTGTTACCGGTCGTTATGTCAAATTGACAGTCAACGGATATGACAAGGATCCCGGAAATTGGCAGTCTGTATCTGTTTATGAATTTGAAGTTTTAGGTGAAGCACAGAATCTTTCACGTGTCGCAACAGCAGCTGCTGACAGCAGTGAGGATGACAATACCGTGGCTGCCAAGGCAAATGATGGAAATGATGCAACAAGGTGGGCATCTTCCACTAATGATGGTCAGCATTGGTTGAGTTTGCATTATAACAAGCCGGAGACGATCCAATCTGTTAAGATCCATTGGGAAAGAAAGAATGCAACCAACTATCGTTTGGAAACATCCGGTGATGGAAATACATGGACACCGGTAAAGGAATTTACTTCTAAGCCGAAGGACTGGACACAGGTCATTAATCTGGATAATCCGATCACAACACAGTATCTCAGATTGGTTGTGGATGAATTCGATCAGGAAGGTGCTCCGGAGAACAAGCCGTCTGTATCTTGGCCGACAGTATCTGTATATGAGTTTGAAACATACAGAGACAAACTTCCGGAAGTGGAAGATGCAGCTCCAACGGCTAAGGAAGTTGCGGATTCTTTGACGATCAAGCCGATCTCCGGAGATGTTCTGGAGATGCCGACTGTTAGTGAAGGATATGACATTTCCTTCATCGGTGCAGATTTTGAAGAAGTTTTGGATGACGATCTTCATGTTCATCAGCCTTTGACGGATAAAGCCGTGGAGATGAACTTTACAGTTACAAAGGAAGATGATGGCTCTAAGGCAGATAGCAAGCCTTACAGTCTTACGATCCCCGGTAAACATCAGGATGCAGGTGTGAATCCTAAACCTGTAGTTGTTCCGGAATTGGCTGAATGGTATGGCGGCACGGAAGCAGGCAATTTTTCCTTTACAGGAAAGATCGTGGTGGCATCCGATGCCAAGTCGTTGATGCCGGCGGCCAAGGCACTTGCTGAAGATATCAAGAGTGAAACAGGCAGAACTGTTGAGGTGGCATCAGGTAATGGAAACAATGGTGATATCGTCTTTGTGAATGCGGATGCATCTGCTGCCCTTGGTAAGGAAGGCTATACAATGAATATTGCCGATAAGACAACTGTTGCGGCAGAAGATGAGACAGGTGCTTATTGGGCAACAAGATCCATCCTGCAGATCCTTGAGCAGAATCATTGGGAGAGCATGCCGAAAGGTGAGACAAGAGACTATCCGAAGTATCCGGTAAGAGGCTTTATGCTTGATGTTGCACGTAAGCCGATCAGTATGGATACATTGAAGTCCGTCGCAAAAGAGATGTCTTATTACAAGATGAATGATTTCCATCTTCACCTTAACGACAACTTGATCTTCTATGAGAACTTCAAGGATGCCGCTACTGCACGTGATAATGCCTATACAGGTTTCCGTCTGGAATCCGATATTAAGAAAGGCGGTAAGAACAAGCAGGATCTGACAAATAAAGATATGTCTTATTCTAAGAAGGACTTCCGTCAATTCATTCTTGATTGCCGTGAGATGGGCATCAATATCACTCCGGAATTCGATGCACCGGGTCATTCCGGTGCCTTTACAAAGGTACGTCCTGATCTGATGCTGGATCATGTAGAACCCCATAAACAGCCAAATCGTGCAGGTGAACAGTTTAATCTGTCCGAAGAAAAGTATCAGGACAGCTTGAACTTTGTACAGAGTGTCTGGAATGAATATCTGAACAAAGATATGTTCGACAAGTCCATGACGGTCCATATCGGTACAGATGAATACTATGGCGAGGCAAATCGTTTCCGTATTTTCACGAATGATATGATCAACTTCCTCAAGAACAAGGGTTATACAGTACGTATGTGGGGTTCTCTCTCCAATATGCAAGGTCCCCAGGAAGTGGATGGCGAAGGTGTAGAACTGAACGTTTGGAATACAGGTTATGCCGATCCAACTGCGATGTACAACGATGGCTATAAGCTGATCAATACACTGGACGAGTCATTGTATATTGTACCGGCTGCCGGCTACTACTATGACTATCTGAATAAACAGGGTCTTTACAATGACTGGGAACCAAACAAATTCAGTGGAACAGTTATTCCGGTCGGTTCCGATCAGATGCTTGGAAGTACATATGCGATCTGGAACGATCAGATTGATACAAATGCCAACGGTATGTCCGAATTGGATATTTACGATCGTTTCGTGGATGCCCTCCCGACTTTGGCAAGTAAAAACTGGGGCAAAGGTGCTATGACGTTTGCACAGATGGAAGAAACTGTCAGCGTGCTTGGTGATGCGCCGGGTATCAATCCTTACAGCGAAGCTTCTCATGATCAGAATGAAAAGTATCTGACATATGAATTTGCAGAAGGGGCAGCTAAGAAGGATACATCTTTGAACAGTCGTGATCTTGTTGAGGATAAGAATGTTTCGCTCAAGAACGATGCTTTGATGCTCAAGGGTGGTGAGAGCTATGTGACAACACCTCTTAAGACACTTGGTCTTGGCAATGCTTTGACATTCGATGTTACATTGAATAAAGAAGCAGAAGCCGGACAGATCTTGTTTGAGACCGATCATGAAGGTAATGATGACTATGTACATGACATCCGTATTATGGATGACGGTCGTCTTGGTTTCAGAAGAGAAATGTATGATTACTACTTTGATTACAAGCTTCCTGTTGGTGAGAAGGTCACATTGACGATTACAAATGAAGACTTCAATAAGACGACATTGAAGGTCGGTGACCGTGAATTCTCGGCGGTCGGTGTATACCGCAATAGACAGGTGGACGGAAGTGTTCGTAAGGAAGGTATTGCCAATGCCACATTTGTTCTTCCGTTGCAGAGGATCGGTTCCAAGACAAATGCGATCAACGGTACGATCGACAATGTGGAAGTATCTGTTTACCATGCTTCGACAGTTTCAGATGTATATAACAAAGCACAGTGGACAGGTACAACAGATTCTGAGACACAGTCCGATGCAAATGAAGGTCTGTTGAGATATGCATTTGATAATAATCCTAATACGAGATGGCATTCTAACTGGAAGACTGCTCAGGATAAGGTTGCGGATAAGGATGGCAATGGTGCAACAAAAGAAACGATCACAGCAGAGATCAACTTCGATCAGCCGTATGACATCAATACATTCAGCTTCACTCCTCGTACAGATTCTGCCAGTGGTTATGTACTGAAGGCTTCAGTCTATGTTAAGAACACGGCAGATGGTGAATGGAAGTCTGTTGGAGAGGATCTGACATTTGCCAATAACGGTGACAAGAAGAATGTTAAGTTTGAACGTCAGCCGGTGGCAGGTGTTAAGTTTATTGCCAAGCAGTCCAATGACGGATGGGTTGCGGTATCTGAATTTGATATTGCGGACATTCCGCCGATGCAGTTGAATGTATATGTAAATACTGTAGGTAATGGAATTGTGGAAGGTGCCGGTACATTTGCAGAAGGCACAGATGTAACATTGCATGCAATTCCGACAAACGGAAGTAGATTCGTCGGTTGGTATGATCAATTCACCGGAGAAAAACTCTCCGAGGAAAAGGACTATACGTTCCCGGTTGCATACAACACAGCATTGCGAGCTGAATTTGCGGGTGGCGAAGCATCTACACCGACTGCAAAGCCAACTACAAAGCCTGAAATTTCCGATAACGATGGAAATATCGGTAAGAATGACAGACCGGTAACAGGTGATGCAAGAAGTGCAATGCCTTGGGCATTTGTACTTGTAGGTGCACTTGCGGCAGGTTTTGCTATTAAGAAGCACTAAGATCCGGTGTGATGAATATCATGAAGTACTGATATGACAAGAAGGGTATTGTCCATGAGACAATATCCTTTTTGTTTTGGAAAAGAAAGACCGGCAGTATATGCCGGTCATATATGTGGTATGTCTAAGTGAAGTGATTATTCCGGTTTTGCCACAAGGAACAGATTGTTTCTTTCTTCGATACCTTTGTCTTCAAAGAAGTCATACATTGTCCAGTTGTAGTAGAAGCGTTCAGCCGGGTAGATACCATAGCCATCCTGGTTGTGGTCTGTTGTATCGTAAGAATCTGCCATGATGATCACATCATCTTGTGTTGTTTCTGTACCCATGTTGTCATAACCGATGATCACCTGCCAGTGTCCGCCCCAGTCATTCCATGCGACAATAACAGGTTCGCCGTTCTTAACGTGCTGTTCGATGGCTTCCAGAGAAGTTGCTTCATAAAGAGCATCTTCGTCGTCCATGTAGTCATATGTGGATTCGACAGTGAAGCCACCTACGCCTTCGAAGATCTCAAGCATCTGCTTCAATGTGGTTGCTTCGGGAGTGAGGCCGTTGGAACGGAACTTGGCAAGATCCTCCTCTGTACGATCGCCAAGCTTGTCATAGTGATCGAGAACCATCAAGGCACTGCATACACCGCAAGACCATTCGGATGTCTGCTGATATGTCTTGAAGTTGGGGATGATGGACAATGTATCCGTTGACTTCATGTTGTAGAAATCCAATTGATTGAAGTAAGGGGAACCTTTGTGGTCACCTGCACGTTCTACACTGTCGGCCCCGTCTTCCTTGGAAAGGTCCGTTTTATAGGGGATCTTCATCTCAGAAGTGTAGTTTCCTTCTAACGGTTTAGATGCAGTAGAAGGTGTGGATTCAGGGGCAGGGGATGTACAACCTGCCATAACGAGTGCACTTAAAAAGATAGCAGCAAATTTCTTCATTTTTTTCTCTCCTTTAATTGATTATGTACTTGTTATGCTTCTGCAAAAGCATGATGAAAACACGTCTGTTTTATCTGTATGATGATGGATGCTTTGGCAGAAAATCTTGAGTCTATACAGTATAAATATACTTTTACCACTCTTATTGATGTTACAAGCACTTCGTAGAAATGAGTTGTAAAACTCTCAACAAGCAGTCACCTGTCGCAATTTCGGCTTTTGATCTGGCTGTCCGTATGGCCGTTTTTCATTGGGATCAAAACTAGGAACATATGTTCCATATAGGTCGATAATGACCCATCCAAAGTTGGATGATGTGATAAACTCAGATTTTCTATCCCCCTTTACTTACTTATCACGGCTTGAATTATACGAGACGTATATTGTCATTGCAAGAAAAATATGATGTGCAATCTTATTTTTGCGTAGGAATGCATGAATTACAGGGTACGCTATTTATCGTTTTTCTTTATTTCGAAAGTAAATAAATATCCAAAGACTGTAAATTTGTTGTTGATAACAATAGATAATGTTATAAAACACAGAATATGTATAAAAACATAGAAATACTTCTATAAACCATGAAAATACTTCTCTTTTTTGCTTTTTGAAGAATTTTGGGTGTGTGTCTATGTTTATGAACATATTTGAAAAAGTTTCGTAACCAAGGCATAATCCCAAATACTGTAAAGGGTTACAGGGGAAGGATACATATGAAGAACAAAACAATTAAGTCGATTTTTGCGTCTGCATTGGCATTCTCCATGGTAGTGCCCATGGTATTGACGGCTAGAGCAGAAGAAACGTCCTGGAAGACGGGGATCAAAGATCATTGGGATTTTGAAGGTGAGTCACCATTGGTCAGTGATCACAAGACGAAAGGTACATTGAATGGTTCTCATCTTCAGGTTGCCGACAGTGGCAATGCCGCATTTGGCAAGGTGCTGCGGTTTGGTGAAGGAACTGACAATTATTTTGGTTTGAAAGATTACATCAATACAGGCAAGGGGAAGACATCTTTTGCGATGTGGTATCGATATGATAATACGGTTTCTCCAAGTGATGGAAATAAGTCGGCAGTATTACTTCAGCATGAAGGCAATGGTAAGTCTTTGTTGACATTGAACAATGCCGGTAAGTACGGAACGTATATTAATGGTCATGATGCAAATTCCACAACAAGTGTTCAGAAAGGAAACTGGGAACATGTTGCAGTGGTATTTGATCAGGATGCCAAGACGATCACGTATTATATCAATGGCCAGAAGGAAGAAGCAAAGTCCATTGGTAACGGTGCAGTGGATCAGAAGTTATCATTGCGACTTGGTGCACATAAGAACAAAGGTAATACAGATCCACATCCGATGAGGGGAGATGTGGATGAATTCTATGTATATGATCGGGCGTTGACAGATGCGGAAGCAAAGTCTTTGTATGAAGACAAGGCGGCAACATTGAGGGCAGAAGATCTCAAGAATACGATCACGGAAGCTGAGCAAGCTGTGGCAGACAGCAAGTTGCCTGTTGATGATGTTGCTGTAGTGGCATTGCAGGGAGAGATCGATAAGGCAAAGGAAGCTGTTAAGGCAGGGCAGATGGCGGCAATCGAGAGTGCGTTGGTATCTTTGACAGCGGCATTGAATACGTTTAAGGCTTCTCTTCCGGTTGCGTTGAATGTCGATCTGAATGACGTGACAAGAGAGATCGAACCTGAATCTATCTTTGGTATCAATCATCGTTATGCTTTTAATGGTTATGGTACGTTTGATTCCAAGACTATGAAGATCAAGGATGATTTCAAAGCTTTGTATCAGGATGCCGGTTTTGGTTCTATCCGCTATCCGGGTGGTACTATCTCCAACTTATTTAACTGGAAGACAACACTTGGTCCTAAGGAAATGAGAAAGAAGCAGATCCATGGTTTCTACAATAATCCCGGTCAGGGAGGTATTGAACCGAATTTCGGTATTGAGGAAGTTGCGGATTTTGCAGATGAAGTGAATTCTGAGATCGTTTATGTTTACAGTCTTGGTCGTGGTACATCACAGGATGCGGCCGATCTGATCGAATATCTCAATGCTAAGGTCGGAACAAATCCGAATGGTGGTGTGGACTGGGCAAAGGTCCGTGCAGACAACGGACATCCCGAACCATATAATGTTCGTTATTTCGAGATCGGTAATGAGATGCAGCAGAATCACTGGGGTGATGGTACGGCGTCTCAAGGCTACTGGATGGACTATGTAAATGGCGATGCTATCGATGCCTATATCAAGGGCGGTACTGCTGTGATGACGCAGAAGTATGCCGTTAAGGAAGAAGATTGGAACAAAGCTGCTTCGGTAAGTGATGGAACCCCGAACCAGGTGCGTTTCTTGCGTCATTCTAACGGTAATCCGGGCATGATGGAGAATGGCAAGATCGTAGCCGATCCTGCGCATAAGGCTATGGAGAACGGTGTGGAAGTGTTTGTCGGTGTAGATGGTGATCTCACAAAGTGGGAAGTCGTCAACGATCTTAGCACGCAACCGGCAGATGCCAAGGTATGCACAGTGGATTACACAGACGGATCGATTCATTTTGGGGATGGCGTACATGGTGCGATCCCTGCTCAGGGCAAGAACATCTATGCTACTTATTCTGTAAAACATGAAGGTTTCTTGGATATTTCCAAGGCTATGAAGGATACTACGGACAAGATCAATGAGATCGAAGGAACTCATTATGAAGCAAATGTTTATACAAGTTATCAGGCAAAGGGTTTCTGCGATAAGATGACAGCGCTTGGTAAGAACGATCTGTATGATGGTATGACGGTTCATCCTTATTCCGGTACTGTAAATGGCAATACAGCTGAAGCATTCTATGACGATGCAATGAAGAAGGCTGAAAACAAGAGCATCCATGAAGTGGAAGATATTGTCAAGAATTGGCTCCCTGAAGGAAAGGTCCCTGTCATCAGTGAATTCGGTATCTTCCGAAATACACAACCTCAGGTGCGTTCTCAGACACATGCATTGTTTATTGCCAAGGTTGCAATGGAATATGCAAAGCTTGGTAGTCCGTATATTCAGAAACATTGCCTCTCTGACTGGTATTCTTCCGGTGGAGACTCTCTTGGACCGACACAGCAGGCTGTTATTCAGGTCGTGCCTGGAGAAGGAGCGGATGTGAAGACAGGGGAAGGAAACTTTACATATTTTTCCACTCCTTCTGCACATGTATTCAAGATGTTGAATTCCGGTTTTGGAAATGAGTTGGTAAATGCTGAGTTTGCAAGTATGCCTAAACTTGCCAACGGAGTATCTGCATTGTCTTCTCTTGTCAGCAAAGATAATGAGGGCAACGTTTATGCGGCAATTGTAAATGTTGATCGTGAACATGATCATACAGTTACGTTGAATCTCGGGAATGTGGATCTCACCGGGTACGAAATGACAGTACAGCGTTTGGAATCTGAAGGTATCGCCGATGAAAATACACCGACAGAACCGAATAAGGTATCTGTTGTTGAGACTAAGAAAGATCTTAACGGTGCTCCTACTATTGCAATGAAGGCACATTCTTTTGTGACAGTTAAGCTTATAAAGAAAAATACTGCTCCAACACCTACACCGGGCACAACAGCAGCACCTACAGATAAGCCGACAGTAACTCCTACACCGACTGTACAGCCGACGCAGGCACCTACGGATAAGCCGACAGTAACTCCGACACCGAGTGTACAGCCGACGCAGGCACCTAC
>X413_Lion__coassemble_78_pt1 | contig 24268 bp, 21 predicted proteins | sample X413_Lion__metabat2_high_PE_002 | metagenome-assembled genome bin X413_Lion | reverse complement strand
TCTCTGTGCATGTAGATTCCTTGTCTACTGTGAAGTCCTTTGCCCAATCATGACCCAATGCCTTGATCTCTTCTGTTTCCTTGGCATCGCACTTTGTGCACTTACGTTCTCTGGAACCTGCTTCTGTACATGTAGCTTCCTTTGTTACTGTCCATTCACCGAATGTATGCCCTGTTGCCGGGATCTCTGTGACATCCTTCTTAGCATCACATCTTGTGCAATGGTGAGACTTGGATCCCTTCTCTGTGCATGTAGATTCCTTGTCTACTGTGAAGTCCTTTGCCCAATCATGACCAAGAGCTTCTGTTTCTCTTGTTTCCTTATGACCGCATACAGAGCAGACCCTTGCCTGAACACCCTTTTCTGTGCATGTTGCGGCCTTCTCATCTGTCCATTCACCGAATGTATGAACACCTGTAGCCGGGATGACCTGTTCTTCTCTTGCACCACATGCACATGTACGAACCTTCAAGCCCGGTGTTGCACATGTTGCAGGTGTTACTGTTTCCCATTCACCAAATGTATGTTCAGCATGTGTGACTTTTACAGAATATGTTGTATCACCTGCTGTAAACAAGAAATATCCGCAGTGCTTAGGTGTAAGTTCTGTACCTGTGGAAGCCTTCAACATCTTCCAAGTGTTGTCATCACCTGTCCAGCCTGCTACCTTGTTGTTACTCTTACCGTAGTTGTTCAAATAGTATCTTGTTGATTCCACCATTCTTGAGACAGAGAATCCACCGTCCTTCTTAGCAAAATCAACAGATTTCTTATCCGGGAACATTGCGATATTTGTACCGTTGATATTGAGATATTCATTGGTCTTAGTATCCTGCAGATATCTTGTATCGCCTTCTACCGTAAGGTTCCAAAGATATTTCAAGCAATCCGCATTGGTAACATCCACTCTTGCCATAGGCAGAGCCTTCGGATTTTCATTGAACTTATCCTTACTGCTGTATGTAACATAATCACCCTGCTTGACCAAATACTTTCCGGCGGTAAGATCGGCAACTTCCGTAACTTCTGTCAACGGAAGCAGATCATCTCTGTGCTTAATCGTAGCATGTTCTGTTACAGCATGTCCTTCTTCAAGAACTTCAGGAATTGTAAAGGAATCCCCCCAGTTTACATGGATGCTCTTCACATTCTGTTTTCTCATGTGATCTGTATGCTTCTTGGAGAACTGATCCATCAAAGTAAATACCTTAACATCTTCGTATACTTCTTCCGGATAGTCACACCATACACACTGCATGGAACCGATCGTGGAGATGTTTTTTCCACCCGGCACATCGTTAAAGTTCTTGGAAGCAATCCCCTTCACAGCACTATCATATGTATAGCCATTACCATGTTCCGGCTGTGTTTCATTGCCTACAACATAGTACCAACCATCATTTGTATTCAGGATCTTATGACCTTTCTGTACGAAGAAATCGGGCTTGGCTACATCATATCCCCACCAGCCTGCTGTCCAGTAAGAGATGATGATATCCTTATCGAATGTACCGAAATCAGTTCTTCTATTGTAATAAATACCATCATTGAAGCACATCGGCTTCATGCCGGCAGACTTAACATCTCCGGCCAGCTTATTTACATAGTCAACGAGCTTTCTGTAGTTACCTGTAGACTGAAGCTTAGCCCATCCACCTGCAGATGCATCATTTGCATACTCATCTGTACCGAGATTAAAAATATCACTTACCTTCTTCTCACCGAAGTAGGAAATATACTTTCCAACCAAGTTCTGTGTAAAAGTAACCGCTTCTGCATTTGTGAGGTCTACTGTACGGTGTGATGTGGAGAACTGAGGCTTATTGATCCCCAAAGTCTGCATTGCATACAAGATCGCATCCATGTGTCCCGGAGAGTTGATGACCGGAATCACATTGATATGTCTTTCTTTGGCAAAATCCAAGATCCTGTTCATCTCTGCTTCTGTCAATGCAGTATTCGGGATACCATCCGCATGTACATCCTTGGCATACTTATCATTACCATCCAAAACCGCTGCCTTAACAGCTTCAGATTCATATGTCTTATCCCCTACTGTTACAGACATATCGTCAAGAAGGAAACGAAGACCATCGTTTCCAAGGAGGATCTGAACATCCGTATAACCATTGACATAAGCATGGTCGATAATGTCCTTCAACTGATCCTCAGAGAAATACTTTCTTCCCGCATCAATGGAGAAGACAGTTCTAGGCTGTTCAGCCTGTACTTCCTCCGCATTAACTGCGAGAGAAGAAGCCCGGAACCCTGTAAATACCATCAGGATGCCAAGCATGCCCGCAAGGAGCTTCTTAATCATTCCCATAAAGTTGAACCTTCCTTCGCCAAACATATAACATGCAAAAAAGAGTAATGTTATTGAATACTTTTAAAAAATCGTCGGGTAAAACCATACAAAATAAGTGGCAATAACTTTAAAAACTTTGATTTTATGCATATTTGCGACGTTGCGTCATTTATACGCACTCTTACATAATTTTGTATTATATTGTAAGTACCCTACATAATGTATCAAAAAAAGACCCTGTCCCTTATGGGAACAGGATCCTTTGACAAGATCATGAATTATCTAAGCTTATTCTTGATCAGAACGAATGCCACCGCTGCTGCAACAAGACCTGCTGCATACGGGAATGCAGAGTTGTTTACACCTGTAGAAGGCTTACCGGATTCCACCTTATTTGTGGAATCACCGGGCTTAGCTGTCGGCTTAACTGTAGGTGCAGGTGTTGTTTCCGGTGTAGGTGTTACTTCCGGTGCCGGTGTCGGCTTGTTGAGGTATGCAGCATACTGGTACGCATACTTGTCCATAAGTGCGAATACATCGGATTCAACATATTCTTCACCCGGGTAGTCAGCCCATACACACTGCATGGAACCGATAGACGGAACAGTCTCACCGGCAGGTGCACCTGTTACATCTGTAAACCTCTTCGTTTCCATACCTCTGATTGCTTTGCTGTATGTATAAGGGTTGCCATTCAACAAAGTACCATCGGCCTTGTTATTGCCAAGTACATAATACCAACCGTCGTTTGTGTTGAGGATCTCATGACCCTTTTCCACAAAGAACTTAGGCTTTGCAACATCATATCCCCACCAACCGGATGTCCAATAAGAAATGATGAGATCCTTGTCGAATTTACCGAATTCTTCTGTGCTGTTGTAGTAGATACCGTCATTGAAGCACATCGGTCTCATACCTGCTTCCTTGACCTTAGCAGACAATGCATTGACATATTCCACGAGTTTGTTGTACTTACCGGCATCCTGAAGAGCTTGCCAGCCACCACCGTTCTGTACATCATTTGCATATTCATCTGTACCGATGTTGAAGATATCGGAAGCACCCTTAGAGCCAAAGTATGTGATGTACTTACCAATAAGAGTCTGTGTGAATGCAACAGCTGCTTCATTGTCAAAGTCTACAGTACGTGTAGAAGTCTTGAATTGAGGATGTTCAATACCAAGTGTCTCCATAGCTGTAAGAATGGAATCCATATGACCCGGAGAATTGATGACCGGAATGACATTGATGTGATGTGCCTTTGCATAAGCAAGGATCTCGTCCATCTCAGACTCTGTAAGAGCTGTGTTGGGAATGCCTTCCGCATCCATTTCCTTTGCATACTTGTCATTACCCTTGAGGATGGCAGCCTTCACATCATCCGATGCATATGTCTTACCATTTGCTTCAACGGACATATCATCCAAGAAGAAACGAAGTGCATCGTTACCAAGGAGGATCTGTACATCGGAATAGCCGTTGTTGTAAGCCTTGTCAATAATCCTCTTGAGCTGATCGGCAGAGAAGTACTTTCTACCGGCATCGATGGAGAATACGGCTCTGCCCTTGTTTTCGATCGGACCTTCTTCCGGCTTGAGGGAAAGCTGACCGATTGCATTCTGAACAACTTTCACATAACCATTAACAGTTTCCTGTTCACTTGCTCTCTTGAAGTGATCGATCTTTGCCAGTTCTGCATTCAACTTAGCAACTGTTTCATCTGTATATACAGAAAGATCTGTCGGAACCTTTGCCAGTTCTGCATCTACCTTGCTGTAATCTGCAGGCTTGTCCATCTTTGTTGCATTGACTGTAGAGAACTTGTCCATGAGGTTGAACACTTTCTCTTCTTCATATGTGTTACCCGGGAAGTCGCACCATACAGCCTGCATGGAACCGATCGTCTTGATCTTCTGACCATCATCACCCGGAACGCTGTCAAATGCTCTTTCATCGATCCTCTGCAGAGCATTCTCATAGGAATAGCCGTCCTTGCCGGATACACCTACAACATAGTACCAACCGTCATTTGTATTGAGGATGTCATGTCCCTTGTCCTGAAGGAACTTAGGCTTTGCAACTTCAAAATGCCACCAGCCGGCTGTCCAATAGGAAACGATGAGATCCTTGTCAAAGACACCTGCATCTGTCTTGTTTCTGTAATAGATACCATCGTTGAATGCCATCGGTCTCATACCTGCATCCTTGATGATCTTACTTACAGAGTTAACATATTCAACAAACTTCGGATAGTCACCTGTATCCTGAAGAACATTCCAGCCTTCACCGCCTGTTGCATCATTAGCATACTCATCACAACCGAAGTTGAAGATATCGGATGTACCTTTGGAGCCGAAATATTCGGCATACTTCTTGATCAATGCCTGTGTGAAAGCAACCGCATCTGTCTTCTTGAGATCTACTGTACGCTTAGATGTGGAATACTGTGGATGATCAAAACCAAGTGTTTCCATAGCATACAAGATCGCATCCATATGACCCGGAGAGTTGATGACCGGAATGATATTGATATGTCTTTCCTTAGCGAAAGAGAGAATGTCGTTCATTTCTGTCTCTGTCAAAGCAGAGTTCGGGATATCACCGGCCTCGACATCAGCCGCATACTTGGCATTACCATCCAAAACAGCAGCCTTTACATCATCTGATGCATATGTCTTACCATTGACAGTGATCGTCATATCATCCAAAAGGAAACGAAGACCATCGTTACCAAGAAGGATCTGTACATCGGAATAGCCGTTGTTATAAGCCTTGTCAATGATCCTCTTCAGCTGATCGGCAGAGAAGTACTTTCTACCGGCATCGATAGAAAATACAGTTCTGGGCTTCTCAACTGTTTCTTCTGCATTTGCAGTCATAGATGTTGCATGAACACATGTGAATACCATCATGAGACCAAGCAACCCTGTGAAGAGCTTCTTCAAAAGTTTCATATTGTAAACCTCCATTAACCGTACATTTGTATACAACAGGAAACCGTAGTTTTAAAGTATGAAATCATAAATTTCAAAAATGAACACTTTGTAAGCACTATCAATATTGCAAAAAATGCGATAGATAAGCCTTATCCTTACTATTTTGGTATCTTAAGATCATCACATGATTTTTACGTACCCTGTTTTTTTCTGTGTCCGATTTGTGAAAACCTTTGCCATTTATCGCATTCAAACATAATAGACATGATGATTTTAAAGATTTTTTATAAAAATTATATTGTCAGACGTGAAACAACGAATACATATCACTCGCAAATGAATACGTACCCCGTCTTGCGTGTGTAAATAAAAAGACGGGTTCGACAATATATCGCCCCGTCTTACTTATCCTGTGGGAAACTGTAGAATCCGGCAAGAATCCGTGGAAAAGCTTGCGGTAACTATGTTTCCGGTGGAAATGCTAAGTGTAACTGATCTTTCCTGTGGAAAACTTTCCTCGTGGAGATCTAGCTGATCTGGATCCTGTCATCCTGTTCCTGTTCAAATTCAAGGCATACCCCATCCACCTTGTATTTACGCAACAAGAAACATGTGACCGTGGCTTGAACGCCGTCGATCGGGGCCAAGCGAGAACCGACAAAATCTGCAACCTGACGCATCGTCTTACCTTTGACCTTGACAAAGAATTCATTCTTTCCACTCATCAAGAACAGATCTGTGACTTCCGGCAATCGTGCGATCTTTTCGGCAATACGGTCATATCCTCTGCCTCTTTCCGGCTTGGAGCTGACTTCAATGATGGCTTCACATACATTCTCATCTGTTTTATCCCAATTAATGACAGTATGGTAGCCACAGATGACTTTGTCATTTTCAAGACGTTCCATCGTGTCTGCCACTTCCTGTTGTGATTCATTGAGGATGTCGGCAAGATCCGTCACATTGGGACGGGGATCGTTCTCAAGGATATGCAATAATTTCAACTCATTCATGTTTATACCTCATTTTCTGTGTTCTTCCAGGAATGATGCGATCCTCTTCATCGCTTCTTGTAAATGAGAAAGAGAATACGCATACGAGATCCTGGCAAAGCCTTCCCCACTTTGGCCAAAGGCTGTACCTGGGATGATAGCCACTTTCTTTTCTTTCAACAGTGCTTCACAAAATTGTTCGGACGTCATACCGGTGGAACGGATATCCGGGAAGACATAGAATGCCCCTTTGGGGGTAAAAGTCTTAAGTCCCATCTCATTCAGCTTTCGGACACAGTACTTTCTTCTTTCATCATATTCTTCATGCATAGTGCGTATCTCATCATCACAGGATGTAAGTGCCTTAACGGCCGCATACTGAGATGTGGTGGGTGCACACATGATACAAGACTGGTGGATCTTCGTCATGATCGTTGTCAAAGGCCGGGGAGCAGCCGCAAAACCAAGTCGCCATCCGGTCATGGAAAAGGTCTTGGAAAAACCGTTCACAACGATGGTACGTTCGCGCATATGCGGTAATGAGGCAATGGACACATGACTTTCATCTCCATATGTCAATTCGGAATAGATCTCATCCGACAATACGATAACATCCGTACCTTGTAACACTTCTGCGATCTCTTCCAGATCTTTTCTTTCCAGAATGGCACCGGTTGGATTGTTGGGATAAGAAAGAACAAGGATCTTGGTCTTATCTGTCAGTTTTCCCTTTATTTGGGATGCGGTGACCTTGAAGTCATGCTCGGGGGAAGCGGGAATGTGTACCGGTACCCCTCCTATCAAAGTGGTAATCGGCTCATAACTGACATAGCACGGTTCAGGAATGATGACCTCATCTCCCGGTGCCACCAAAGCCCGAATGGCAAGGTCGATCGCTTCCGATCCCCCCACAGTGACAAGGACCTCATCCTCTTCATAAGAAAGACCGTACTTTCTTTTCAACCAATCGGCGATCGCCTCACGCAGTTCTTTCAGACCGGCATTGGATGTATATTTCGTATGTCCTGCTTCCAAGGAATCAATAGCCGCATCCCGTACGGCCCACGGTGTCTGGAAGTCAGGTTCCCCCACACCAAGTGAAATGCATCCGGGAACTTCCGCCGCAAGATCAAAGAACTTACGAATTCCGGAAGGACGCATCTCTGCGGCGTTCTTTGTTATAAGTTTGTTGTAATCGATCATATGTTATGCATCAATCCTCTGCTTTCAATTCAAAGATCATATCTCGCAACTGTGCCGCTCTTTCGAAATCCAGACTCTTGGCGGCATCTTTCATCTCCGTTTCCAGAGAAGATATCATCTTCTGTTTATCTTTCTTACCCATCTTGCTGTGTTTCTTAAGATATTTGGCCGTCATCTCTTTGGTCTCCACCCCGTGGATCGCATCCGCAATGTCCTTCTTAACTGTATGTGGAGTAATACCATGCGCTTGGTTATATGCCTCCTGCAGTCTTCTTCGACGATTGGTATCACTGATCGCACTACGCATGGAATCGGTGATATTGTCAGCATACATGATAACTTCACCATGTTCATTTCGAGCAGCACGGCCGATCGTCTGCACAAGGGACCGCTTTGCACGTAAGAAGCCTTCCTTATCCGCATCCAAGATACATACCAAAGAAACTTCCGGAATATCCAGTCCTTCACGAAGAAGGTTGATCCCGACAATGACATCGATTTTACCCAAACGCAATTGCCGGATCGTTTCCGTACGTTCCAGCGTCTTTGTCTCATGATGGAGATAGGCCACCTTGAAGTTTCTCTCTTTAAGATATTCCGTGAGATCTTCTGCCATCCGCACGGTCAGAGTCGTGATCAGTACTCTTTCATTGCACTTGATCCGCTTTTCCACTTCCATGCATATGTCATCGATCTGCCCATGGGTCGGACGAACTTCTATCTTAGGATCGAGTAGCCCCGTCGGGCGGATGATCTGTTCCACTACATGGCCGTCAGTCTGCTCCAGTTCATAATCACCGGGAGTAGCGGAACAGTAGATGACTTGGGGGCGGATCTTTTCAAACTCATCAAAGCGCATCGGTCGGTTGTCCAAAGCACTGGGGAGACGAAAGCCATAGTTCACAAGCGTTTCCTTGCGCTGGCGGTCCCCGTTATACATGCCTCTGATCTGCGGTAAAGACACGTGAGACTCGTCCACGAACATCAAATAATCTTTGGGAAAGTAGTCAAAGAGATTCCATGGCCTTTGTCCCGGCTTACGACCGTCGATATGCAAAGAATAGTTCTCAATACCCGCACAATAACCATTCTCCCGCATCGCTTCCAGATCAAAGCGGGTACGTTGTTCCAAACGTTCCTTTTCCAATGGTTTACCGTGTTCATCAAAGTACTTCAAACGCTCCTCAAGCTCGGCTTCGATATCATCGCATGCCCGTAACATCTGTTCCTTGGAGCGAGCATAGCCACTGGCCGGAAAGATATTGTAGAAGGAGTAGGCCTGGAGGACTTTGCCGGTCAAAGGATCCACCTCCGTTATGCGATCGATCTCATCACCGAACATCTCGATCCGGATATTGAACTGATCGGTCCAAGATGGAGTTAGGTCTATAACATCTCCACGCACTCTGATCGTACCACGGGCCTGTTCCACATCATTTCTTGTATATTGCAATTCTACGAACTTACGTAACAAGGCATCCCGTTCATAGCATTCACCGGTGCGGATGGTAACGAACATATCCGCATATTGTTTCGGATCGGAAGCCGCATAAATACATGCCACGGAGGCCACAACGATCGTATCATGCCTTTCAAGCAAGGAATTCAGCGCACTTTCGCGGAACATATCAAGTTCCTGATTGATAGCCGCGGTCTTTTCAATGTACATGTCATTCTTGGGCATATATGCTTCCGGTTGATAATAGTCAAAGTTGGAGACAAAAAATTCCACTCTGTTATGGGGAAAAAGTTCTTTGAACTCACCGTATAACTGGCCGGCCAAAGTCTTGTTATGGGAAAAGATCAAGGTCGGACGGTCCACACGTTCAATGATATTGGCCATAGTAAACGTCTTGCCGGTGCCTGTGGCACCTTCCAATACCTGCTGGGATCTGCCTTCTTGCAATCCCTTCACCAATGCGTCGATGGCCTTGGGCTGATCACCGGTCGGCTTGAACTTCGACACAAGTTCAAAATGATGTGTATTATCCATGAAGGATCTCCTTTGCTTTGGCCAGCTGTACATCATGGTCAGAACTTGTATGGCTGTCGCGAAGTACTTCGGAGATGGCGGATGTATATTCTTTATTTGTCATCACCCCATCTGCCGTCAAACCGTGCTCTTGCTCGAATTCTGTCCATTTATCTTTGGTATCCATGGAGAAGTATCCATCCTCACGGTCCGGTCTCATACCGAAATAATCCAGGATGTATTGCATCGATCGTACCGGTTCCGCCACCGCATCATATGCATATTCAACGCCGTCTTCCATGATTGGAAACGGTTCGGTAAGTGCTTTGGGTTGTTCACATTCCACATCCGGTTTGATACCGACATTATTCACCCAATCGCCATTGGGAGAAAGCCAACGAGAAGATGTGTACTTCAATGTGGAGCCGTCTTTAAAGGAGGCACTGATCTGAGCCGTACCTTTGCCATATGTCGTAGTCCCAACAAGCGTAACATCATCACGATTCTGCTTCAAAGCCAGAGTCATGACTTCCGCTGCACTGGCAGTACCGCCATCCACAAGGATCACGATATCACGGATTGCATCGATCTTACCTCCGGTAGCTTTGATCGTATTCGTCTTACCGTCCGTAAATTCCTGCTTCAACACCGTATCTCCCTCATTCAGGAAAAAGGATGCTGTCTTTTGCACAGAATTGAGATATCCGCCACCATTTCCACGAAGATCCAGGATCAGTTTTACATTCCCGTTCTTGGCAACCATTTCATCAAAGTAGTTCTTCATCTTATCCGCCGTATCATCCCCGAATTGATACAACTGCATATACATGAGGTCCGCCGACAACATCTTTGCGTATGCTGTGGCAGTGACCGCTCCACGTACAGCGGTGATATCCATCTCTCGACCGTCACGTTGTACAGACAATTTCACATCTGTACCTTCTTCACCAAGGATCATATTTCGAACTTCATCACTCTTGTGACCGGACGTGTCTTGCCCATTGACCTTCAACACCACATCACCTGCTGCCAAACCGGCTTTCTCAGCCGGTGACCCATCAAACACTCTGGTCAACATAGGTCTTTCGTCATATACGATGAACTCTGCCCCAATGCCCACATAATCACGATTGATCGACTGTACGAAAGCAGCCGTCTCTTCTTTGGACATATAGGCAGTATGGGGATCCTCCGGGTTTGTCGTCATACCGATCAAAGCCTGATCGGTCAAACGTTCCTCAGGATGTGCCACATCCTTGGCAAAATACCAGTCATTGGCCATGATATCTTTAACGGCCGCGATCTTTTGAGAATCACCACCAAGTCCCACCATCGAACGCAAAACATCACGAGCTCCTGCCGTCCCCGGGATCGGCAAAAAACTTCCGGCTCCCCAACCAACGGCCAGACCGGCCGCCGCCAGTACGATACACCACTTCTGCAACCGCGACACTTTCTTACGTGTATCTCGAAGCTCCACTTCTTCCGGCCACAGATGACGGGTCAAAGATATACGATGAACAGGATCGGCCTCTTCCTGCTTGGGAACATTTTCCTTTTCTTCATCCATCATAAACACTCTCTTTCTAAAAAACCCGGATCACTCCGGGCAGATTCATCAACGCTTCCACTTCAAATAGCGGGATACAGAGAAATAAGATCCGATCAAACCGACTAACATACCGATCGCCAACAGTCCTCCGGAAAGATAGAGAACAAACGGCATCGGCTCCACGAGCCGGAACATCGAAGAGATCAAATACCCTCCGGTAAACTTATAAGCATAGAAATATCCGTAAACTGTCAACAAGATCGGAATGATCGCACCGATCATGCCTATCAACATACCTTCCACAACAAACGGTGCTCTGATGAAACCGTTGGTCGCACCGACACTTCTCTCAATGGAGATCTCGTCTTGACGGGCATAGATCGTCAACTTGATCGTATTCTGAATCAAGAACACCGCCAACACCGTTAAAGCAGCCACCAAGATCGAACCTCCGCTACGCACCGCATTCATGGCACTTACCATGGATGTTGCCGAAGAGCCACCGTAGTTGACACTGTCAACGCCCTTGATGTCTTTGATCTCATCCGCAATGGCAGACAATGTATCACCATCCGTCACTTCCACATAATAGGCATCATGCATCGGATTCTCTTCTACCAAAGACTCCACCGCATCTCTTGTCTCATTGTCGTCAAACTGTTCGATATAGTACTCCAGCTCTTCATCCTTTGTACGATAAGTGATATCCTTGATTCCCTCGAGATCCTCGATCTCACTCTTGATCCGTGCTTCCTCCGCCTGCGACTCATAATTCCAATCGATCATGACGGAGATCTCCATCCCCTGCTCCACATTGGTGGTGAAGCGCGTAACATTGACCATAAAGATCATAAACAGCGAAATGATCAACAATGTGATCGTAACGGCAATAGACGACGACAAAGCCATTGCCCAGTGTCTCCCGACACCACGAAAACCTTCTTTAATGGGCCTACTGATCATGCTGAACATATCCTCCTTCTGCCAGATCCGCCACAATGTGACCATGTTCCAAAACGACCGTCCGGCGGCGATATCTGTTAACAAGTGTCAGATCATGCGTGACCATGAGGATCGTCGTATTGTAATCCTTATGGATCTTCTCCAAAAGTTCCATGATCTCACTGCTCTTGGCCGGGTCCAAATTACCTGTCGGCTCATCCGCGATCAACACCTTCGGACGATTGGCGATCGCTCTGGCTATCGCCACACGCTGTTGCTGACCACCGGACAACTCCCGCGGAAAACGATCCGCCTTATCCTTCAGACCGACAACATCCAACACCTCTTCCACACGACGACGGATCATTTTCTTCTTTACATTGATGACTTCCAATGCATAAGCTACATTCTCCGCCACCGTCTTCTGCGGCAAAAGCTTATAATCCTGGAAAACAACACCGATATTTCTTCTGTAGATCGGCACTTGCTTGTTCTTCAAACTGCCGACATCCAGACCGACCACCTTGACGATACCCTTTGTGGGCTTGATCTCACCATCCAAAAGTTTGATCAAAGTGGACTTACCCGATCCCGTAGGACCGATGATATATATGAACTCACCCTGATCGACCTTCAGATTGATATCATACAAGGCATTTGTTCCGGTCTTATATCTTTTATATACATGTGCGCAATCGATCATAGCGTACCTCCAATGAAAAAGAGACATCCGGATCTCTCCGGAAATATCAACTTCAGTATTCTAACACAGACTACATGCGTGAGGAACCAAGTTCCGAGAAACCCTCCCCCCTCATATCACTCGCATCCGTCGTAATCACAAATGCATTGGGATCGGTCTCGTGGATGATCTGTAAAAGATGTGAATACTGCTTTGTGGAAACGACCGACAGAATCATCTTCTTAGGATCCTGATTATAACCACCTTCAGCATTAACAAGTGTAACGCCTCTTTCCAACTCTGCCTGGATCCTCTCACTTATCTTCTCCCAACATGAAGAAATGATCTGCACGCTCTTAGCATCCGACTGTCCCATCTGCAACACTTTGTCAACCGTATACGAAGACACAAACACCGACAACAGACCGATCAAAGCTGCACTAAGATCATAAGCAAGCACCCCCAGTAATACCGTAAACCCATCCACGATCATGACCATCAATGACAGCTTGGTATGAAATACTTTAGCCAAGATCACCGTTGGGATATCCACCCCACCGGTCGATGCCCCGGTGCTCAACACGATGCCGATGCCGGCACCACCCAAAAGCCCCGCATACAACGAAGCGACCGCCGGGGGGATCGAAGTGGCATTCACCAACCCACTGCACAAAGTCGTAAACACCGGATAACACAAAGACGCAAGCACCGAGTCCATCACGAACTGCTTACCCATAACGAGCCATCCCAGCACCATAAAGCCCACTGTCAGAATATTCGCAAACAATGTTTCATCATAATGGAAGAATGGTTCCAACGCGACCGCAATACCGGCAACACCACCGGAGAGAATGTTATAAGGGATAATGAACATCTCGACCGACAATGCCAGCAGAAATGTTCCGAACAGGATCTTTCCTATTCTGATAGATTTATTCAACATATGGTAATTATACCATGATACAAGAGCGCAAATCAGTTTCCCACACCGTTTCCATGCATATTCTCTGAAATCCATCTTAAGTTTTTCATGTTTGCACAAAAAAAGCAGGCATCGCCTGCTCTTCATACTTAGAAGCTGATATTGCCCCTCTCATCCGCCTTAGTCAAAAGTCCGATCAGAAAATCCACAAATCCAAGCAAGGCCGGGATCCATGTCCAAAAAAACAAAAGATATGCAACTCCCACCCCCGGCTTACCGGCATAAAATTTATGAATACCGAACATTCCGAAAAACAATGCCAATACACAATACAGAACTTTATTCGCTTCTCGCCTTGCTTTCAGAGGCGTCGTCCCCTGCACCTCAAAAGAAATATCCTGACTTTGCCCGGATGAGGTCTCCTTTCGCGAGATGATGACCTTGTCATCCGAAGTATAAATATCCACTTCGTCTCCGATATGCGGAAAAAAATTCAGATCTCCCAATGATACATTTCGAATACTGCCATCATCCATACCAAGCGAAACAACATTTCCTTCCACTCTGAGTATTTTTGTCATATGTGGTCTCTCCTTTATTTGATTTTAAAGTACCACACCTTTTTGCATGCATCAAAAATAAATGTTTCCGTGTGCATCGGACGTTTTTGCCAAACCGATGAAGAAATCGATCACAGCAATGAATGCCGGGATAAACGACCATGCGAACAACAGATACAAAACACCTGTGCCACTCTTACCGGCGTAAAACTTATGTGCCCCAATACCACCAAGAAACAATGCCAACAAACAATACACCACCTTATTTACCGATCTTCTATGATCCTGTACATTGTTCACCTGAACACTGATACCCGGGGATGCGTCCACCGGTTTCTTTTTTGTCACGATGGTATTACCCTCAGACGTATATACCTCCACTTCCATTCCCACTTCCGGTGTAAAATCCAGATCCTCCGTTGACATCTCTTTGATACTACCGTTTGCCATACCGATCGATACACTGTCGTTTGCAAGCTTGATGATCTTCGCCATACATATATCCTCCTTCATGTTTTATATACGCAAAAGATCAAGTGTCCCTGCATACAATGTACAAGTGATATACTTATGCATATGTGGAAATATATAAAAAAATATTGGATCTGGATCCTACCTCTCGTTATGGTCTCTTTTATATGGGACAATTCTTTGACGGCCGGAACTTCTTCGGGAGCGTTGAGCAAAGCGGTTGCACAATGGCTTCTTACCGGGGTGGAAAAGACCGGTTTTACCATTGCTTTTGACACTTTTCACTTCTATGTTAGGAAGCTTGCCCATTTCTCAGAATATTTTGCATTGGCAATATTGGTATGTACCGCTTCCAACCTCTCACCGGTGATAAAAAAGAAGAGACTGCAGCCTCTTCTGTTCTGGTTTCTTGTACCTACGATCGATGAAACGATACAGCTGTTCGTACCCGGCAGATGTGGGGCACTTACAGATGTATGCATCGATATGACAGGGTTCTTCTTCGGTTCCCTGATGACCTATATCATCATCCTGATCATACGTGATCTCAAGCACGCGTAATGGCGGCCGTGATGCCGTCGGTGATCTTGATCAGATCATCCGGTGCCGCTTCGATCTGTGTACCGATCCTACCACCCGAAACAAGTATTGTATCAAACAGCACGACCGTTTCATCGTAGACGGTCGTGAATTTTTTCTTCATACCTACCGGTGAACAGCCACCGCGGACATATCCGGTCAGCTTCAAAAGATCCTTTACATGGACCATCTCCACGCTCTTTACCCCCACGGTCTTGGCACATGCTTTCAGATCCAACTCTTCCGCCACCGGGATCACAAACACATAGTGCTCATTGTCATTGCCCTTGGTCACAAGTGTCTTATATACCATATCCGGGTCTTCATTACACTTCTTTGCCACTGCCACCCCGTCGATATGACCGTCCGATGCATCATATGTATGCAATGTATAGGCAATGCCGGCACTGTCCAGCATCCGCATTGCATTCGTCTTTGCTTCTTTTGCCATTCCTATGCCTTCTTTCTAAGATCCACCGGATCGCCATTTCGCATATCCCGTGGCTTGAGTCCGTGCTTTTCGGCTTTCTCTTCCCAACGGTTGGAAGCCATGTTGGTATAGAGAAAATCCGGAATACCAAGATCTGTATAGTGGTCACGCTCTTCTTGCATATCGGTCATAGCTTTCATCATGGTCGTCAAGGCTTTGTTCACATGCCGGAACGGACCGCCTTTGAATTTACTCATGATCGTCAAGATATCACCCTGTCCAATGCCAAGTCCCATAGACCAATGCATATGTGCTCTGGTCGCAAAGCATTTCAACATGCGCAATGCCGTAGAACACGATCTACCACCCGGCAGACCATCATATGCAACGGCCCCTACGCACATACCTTTCTTCAACATATACTGCATGTCGGCCATAAATTGCACGACGACCGCCGGCACACCGTCCATCGCAAGCGGAAATACCAAGATCAAAGCATCACAGGCATTGATCCCGGCCGCCAGTTCCATACCGGTAATGCGGGCATGAAGATCGAATTCAACGATCTCATGATCACGAAACACATTCTTCACTTTTCTCATCAACACATGAGCAGGTGCCTTGCCCTTCAAGGGAGCTCCGTCGATCAATGCGATCTTCATACTAGAAACCTCCGATCTCGGCCGCATCCCTTAAAAAGATCACCTGTCCCGGCCGTGCTCCCAGTGTCAATGCATTGGCATACATCAACTCCCGCGCACAATCTTTCTCTTCTTCCGTGACGTCTTCTCCATAGAAATACACCGTCAACTTCATCTTGCTGTTATCATATCTGCCGCGTCTTCTATATGCACCGTTCTTACGAACAAATTCCGAAGTAAGATATGATGTGGCTCTCTCCATCACACACTTTACGAACGGTGAAACACTTCCACATATGCAGCGGCTCACAATGACAAGCTCTTCACATGCTGAAAGAAGACCGCCGAAATGTTGCAATCTGTCCTTCTTCACGCATATGCCGGGTGTCTTACACCAGCAATCATGACACCCTGTGCATACCCCCATACTTCCATCATCACGCACGATGAGATCCGATTTCATCGGCCGCATCGGCACCATTCCCGTATCTGTAATAAAGATCTTCATATGTCTATTTTATCAAATAATGTTCGGTTCACAACGTCCCGGTGCGCATATGCACGATCTGTTCAAACTCTCTGGCCGAGATCCTTCTGGCTCCGGATGCAAGGGCGGCATTCTGGATCATGGCATCACTTGTCACGACTTCCAGATCTGCCTTTCCTTTCCATTCATACATCTTCTTCTCGATCCATGCATCGGCGGTCACGTCTGTTCTTGTATATACGATCTCCAAACCGCCTCTTTTCTCCCCGGAGCCACTGTTCTCTTTCCTTCGATACCCGTCAAATACGACGATGATCGGTGATCTGTAATATGCCTGATACGCAAAGATCAGATCGATCAAACGCTCTCTGGCCGTAGTCAGATCATCATGTCGGTATTCCGCCATGCTGTCCCATGCATACAAACAGTTGTAACCGTCTACGATCATGACACGCATCTTCTTTTGAGTGTCCTTGATCTCAACATGTTCACGGTCATCGTCCTTTTTCTTGATAGGCTTTACATGTTTCTTGTCATTGCGATTATTGCCGGATGCTCTGGTCAGGATCCCGGACAATTCACTTTCATCCACTTTCATCGTCATATGTCGATATCCGCCGGCCGTTTCTTCTTTCTTAAGATCGATATGCATATGTTTCTCCACATCGTTCCAAGGAACATAGAAGCCTGCCCCATTGGCACAGAATACAGATCCTGTCGGATATCTGAGGTCACTTTCAGGATCATATCCCATATCCGATACGATCTTGTCCTGGTCTTGCACCTCCATATACCCCAACAATTCAGCCTTGAACCTACCTCTGCCTTTTGTATAAGTCGTTAATTCCTTTGTATAATTCAGCATCGTTCTGACAGGTCCTTTGCCATGTATCACTTGCATCTCGTCATCCGGTGCATCGATCTCCACAGTGCAACTTCTCTGCTCCATTTCATATAAGCATCTGGATAAGCTCTCAGAAGGCACTTCGATCGTAAAGTCATAGTAAGGTTCCAACAAAAGACAATCCGTCTTCATCAATGCCTGGCGCACAGCTCTTTGAGCAGCCTGTCGGAAGTCACCGCCACTTGTATGCTTTAATGACCCTTTGGCGGCCATCAGTACGATCTTCACATCTGTCAGTGTCGATCCTGTCAATACTCCTCTATGCCTTCTTTCCAGCAAGGAAAGGATAGATCTCTCCCATACTGCCGAAAGGGTGCCACGTGGGACTTCACTTACGACCGATACCCCACTACCACGGGCAGCCGGCTCCAGTCTCACCACCACCTCGGCATAATGACGCAGTGGTTCAAAGTGACCGACACCGATGACAGGTGCGGCGATTGTTTCTTCATATACGATCCCCCCGGTTCCAAAGCCAACTGAGATCCCACTTCTTTCTTCGATCTTCTTACGTAATACCTCCATCTGCATCTCACCCATGATACGGACATGGATCGCATGCTTATCGGGATCCACATCGATGTTGAGCTGCGGATCTTCTGCCGCAAGCTGAGCACATACATCACTGAGAGCCAATACATCCGCACCTTGTGGAAGCAATAACTTATAATCCAAATAGGCATTCAACAAAGGCGGTTCACTGTCCTTCTCTATGCCAAGGCCCTGCCCCGGCTCATAGCCGGACAGTCCCTTCAACGTACAGATCATACCGGCATACGCTTCCTGTACGACTTCGTACTTAGCTCCGGTATACGACCGGATCTGATCGACTTTCTGTTCTTCATCAATCTTCTGCTTGGCTTTCAAGACCCCACCGGTGATCTTAACATGTGTCAAAAGATCTCCGTTTTGATCTTTGGAGATGCGGAATACCTTTGCTCCGAAATCCTCAGGAAATGTCTTCTCAGCAGAAAGTTCGGCAATGACATCCAAAAGACCATCGGTATTATCATGCTTCAAAGCAGAGCCAAACAACACCGGGAAAAACTCTCCGGCCAGGAAAGCCGCCCGGATATGTTCCCGATCCAAGCTTCCGGTGTCCAGATAATCATCCATGATCGTCTCATTGACCATTGATAAAGCATCTTCCTTGTCCGGTGATTGCCAATCGATGCACTCTGTTGAACAATGCTTTACAAGATCCGCCATGAGTTCTTCTTTCGTACGATGACTGATATCCATCTTATTCACAAAAATGATGCAAGGCACTTCATAGTGTCGCAAACACCGCCAGATCGTTTCGGTATGACTTTGTACACCATCTTGACCATTGATGATAAGTACAGCCATATCCAATACCGATAACACTCTTTCCATCTCCGCCGAAAAATCCACATGTCCCGGAGTGTCGATCACATAGACCTCCTCTCCCTTCCATGTCAAAGAAGCATTCTTGGCATAGATCGTAATACCGTGCTTTCTCTCCTCATCATCAAAATCCAGGACGGTGTCACGATGATCCACCCGTCCGGCTTTGCGGATCGCTCCGCTCTTATACAACATCGATTCAATACATGTCGTCTTGCCCGCATCGACATGTGCCGCAATACCCACTACTGTTCTTTTCATGTTTTCTATTGTACTATGCATACTTCTCTCATGCATTGAAAAACCGGCCAATGCCGGTCTCAATGCGAAGCAATGACTTCTTTCTGATATTCTTTGGACAACGCCAACATTTCATCAAACCATGCCAGATAATACGTACGCAGATCTTCATCTTCCAAAAGATCCGCATTCTTCCGCCGGATCTCCTCCTCACGATCATTGTCCAAGATAGGCATATGATTCCTGATCTTATATGCAATCACGTGTTTTACCGCCGCAAATCTCTCTTCAAACAACTTGACCATCTCCGCATCGATCTCATCGATCCTCTTTCTGGCCTTTTCCAATTCCCGGTCTGCCATATACAGTACCTCCATACCGAAACTATACACAGACGACCACCGGATATTCAAGAACCAAGCCCAACGATCTCTTAGAACAACAGCGTTCCCTTTCGCCAAACAGGCAAAAAGCCTGTATCAACAGGCTCTTTGCTTAGAAAAACACTCAAAACAACACACAACCATGTTTCCGAACGAAGATGCAATGGACTAAAACATTGCACAGAAAGGAGAATGCTTTAAAAGCACAATATACATGACTCGGAAGCCGGAGTGAAAGCGCTACGAATCCGCTTTCGTTATCATCATAACACCGTTCACAAAAGAACGAGTGTTGAAAAGTGTCGGACATTGATATAAATTGTGTTTTTTACGATATTTCCGCCATTTTCTTAAGATTTTACATAACATGTATAACACTCGGGTGTATAATTTTTGTAACGAAACAGCGAGGGGCATCATGAACAATTTTGTATTTATATCAGCTAATTTCCCAAAGAACTACTATGAGTTTCCCAAAGCATGGAAACAGCTTGGCGGCACGGCATTGGTCATTGGGGAAGAACCATATGAGACATTATCACCGGAATTGAAAAATGTCATGGATGAGTACTATCAAGTCGGTTCCATGCAAAACTACGATGAGATGTACAGAGCCGTGGCGTGGTTTGCACATAAGCACGGCAAGATAGATTGGCTTGAAAGCAACAATGAGTTCTGGCTGGAACAGGACGCAAGACTACGGGAAGATTTCAATATTACGACAGGAGATAAGCCGGCAGATGTCATGCGCTATAAGCTGAAGTCCAACATGAAAGCATATTATGCCAAAGCCGGTGTTCCTTCGGCTCGATGGCATCTGGTCACCGATCTTGCGGAAGGGCGTAAGTTTGCCGAAGCAGTCGGATATCCGCTCATCGTCAAGCCAAATGACGGCGTGGGTGCCAATGCCACGTATAAGATCACCAATGAGAAAGAGTTGGAAAAGTTCTATCATACAAAGCATGATGAGCGCTATATCATGGAGGAATATGTTCCGGGTACGATCGTATCCTTTGACGGTATCACCGATCAAGACGGAAAGATCATCTTTAAAACATCACATGTCTTTCCCGATCCGATCATGGATGTGGTCAATGAGAAGAAGGAATGTACGTATCGTTCTGAGCGGAAGATCCCGCATGATTTGGATGAGATGGGAACGAAAGTCATTGCGGCATTTGCCATCAAGGGACGTTTCTTCCATACAGAATATTTCCGTTTGACGCAAGATAGACCGGGTCTTGGTCATAAGGGCGATCTGGTGGCATTGGAAGTGAATATGCGACCACCGGGTGGGTATACACCGGATATGATGAACTATGCCAACGACATCAATGTTTACAGCATCTATGCCAATATGTGTATGTACAACACTTGCCGGTATGACACGGTACGTCCATATTGTTGTATATATACCGGAAGAAGAGATGGAATCGTCTATAAGAACAACGATCCGGCCATCTATGCTCGCTATGGGTCCAACATATGTATGCACGAACGCATGCCGGCGATCTTGAGTTCGGCTATGGGTGATGATATGTTCATTGCCCGCTTCCGTTCTCCGGCAGAAGCTAAGCGATTTGCCAAATTTGTTTATGAGAAGCCTTCCGGAAAGAGAAGGAGGTCAAAACATGAAAACTGAATACTTCAAAGAGCCGTCTGCAGCATTGGGACGGGATATGGAATTCAAGGTATACGGGCAGGGTGGAAGACCTGTCCTCGTATTTCCTTCACAAGACGGTCGGTTCTATGATTATGAGAACAACGGTATGGTGGATGCGGTAAAAGATTACATACTTGATAACAGAGTAATGCTCTTTTGTTGTGATTCCAACGATGTGAACAGCTGGTCTGCCACCGATCGAAGCGACAGAGAACGTATTGAGCAACAAGAGTCCTATTATCATTACATCGTGGATGAGCTGTGTCCTCGCATCATGGCCATCAGTACGGCTGCCAACGGTACGAGCCCTGATGGGATATTAGCAACCGGATGTTCCATGGGAGGCTTCCATGCGATGAACTTTCTATTGCGAAGACCGGATATCTTCTCGGGATGCTTGGCTTTGTCCGGTGCTTATGATGCCCGGTTGTTCTTTCCGCACTATATGGACGATCTTGTCTACAACAACTCTCCGGTGGATTACATCAATGGGATGCCGTATGACCATCCCTATGTGGAGATCTACAAACATCGGGATATTATCGTCTGTTGTGGACGTGGGGCTTGGGAACATCCTATGCAGGAAGATGCGGCACGTATGAAGGAACTCTTTGAATATAAGAACATTCCGGCCTGGGTGGACTTCTGGGGATCGGACGTTTCCCATGACTGGCCATGGTGGCGGAAGCAGGTCCGGTATTATCTGAATTTTGTATGTTGATATGAAAGAATCGGAAAAGATGATAAAAGGCATGTGGTACGATGCCAATCACGATCCCTATCTCAGTAAGAGGCGTGAGGATGCGGATGCTCTGCTGTTTACATTGAATCATACGTCTCCCAAAAACAAAGAGAAACGAGCATCCATCATTGCCGAACTTCTCCCGCACAAAGATCCTCATGCGACAATACTTCCCCCTTTCTTCACCGACTACGGTATTCATTGTTATATCGGAGAAGGTACATTCATCAATCGTAATGCTTATCTTATGGATGGGGGTATTATTACGATCGGTACACATTGCTTCATCGGTCCTAACTGCAGCATGTATACCGCAGTGCATCCATTCCTTCCCGAAGAGCGAAATACCGGTGTTGAAAAAGCACTCCCCATTACGATCGGAAACAATGTATGGATCGGTGGCGATGTCACGATCCTACCGGGTGTCACCATCGGCGACAATGCGGTGATCGGGGCCAAAAGTCTTGTCACCAAAGATATTCCTGCCAACATGATATGTGTAGGCTCTCCTTGTCGTCCTGTCCGAAATATCTCCACTGAAGATACGATAGGCAACATATATAAGTAATCGTTATATTTTTCTTACTTGTCATATTTTCACCACCATGGTAAAATGACAAACCATGGGGATATGGTGGAATTGGAAGACACGCATGACTTAGGATCATGTGGGCAACCGTGAGAGTTCGAGTCTCTCTATCCCCACCATTACATAGAGTAAAAGCCGCATATTCATGCGGCTTTTCTTATCTTACAAAGTCTTTCATGACCACCGGTCCTTCACATTCCGGAAGATCTTTCCGACCGTTCTCTGTACATTGGGAAATCCAACCAAGACGATCTGCCATCTTTTTCACATCAAGGATATCTTGCTTAGAATGTATCACCCCATTATGTTGATCCTGTACTTTGAACATATTTCCCCGTGCCATCAGATCATCGATCTCCATAGACGGCTTTTCCTGCATATTACGAGAAACATACACGATTGCATACGGCATCCTGTCAAATCTCTCACACCGGCTGTACATCATACGCTTCAAGTAGGAAACAAGATTACGATCCGGTCTTTCATACTGTACTCGACACAAGATCATTACCCCAATGACACCCTCATATAATACATTCCGACCAAGTTCCTCATCCAACACACAATACCGTTTCCGAATACACTTTCCACACGTGATACAACCGGCCACAGCATGGTCCAGATCCACACACATGACATCTAAACCTCTCTGTTGCAGCACTTCACATACAGCATCCTTCAACTCGTTCTGCTCTATGCATCCGTTTATTAACAATATCTTCATTTTTTCCATAAAAACCTTTTTCTTTTCCGTTTCTTATGTTATCATAAACAAGCACAAATGATATGAGTGATTAGCTCAGTTGGGAGAGCACTTCCTTGACGTGGAAGGGGTCATGGGTTCGAGTCCCTTATCGCTCACTTAAAAACCCTCGGTAATTACCGAGTTTTTTTTGTATTATACAGTATTGTGACTTTCTCAGCATGATCATCCAATATCTTCTTTATCTTCACAAGATCGTACTTATGGTATTTGTCAGCCCATCGGATCAGGTCTCTGACAGACTTCCAAGTCTCCTTTTTCCCTTTTTCCAATTTCAACTTCCGACGTATATATCTTTTTAAGATCCGGTATTTATACACCTGTGGTGGAACATCCAATAGGATGATCCTGTCTGCCTCTTCAAAGCATCTCTTGCACCAAGCATAATAAACCCCTTCCACGATCCACTCCCCCTGATCAAGCATCTTATTTAACATCATATCTCGTTTTTCACGATCACGCTTCACTCCATATACTCCCGCATCCCCATCCCACTGTACATCGTCCAGATCGTAATGCGGAATAGACAGATCTTTTGACAGTTTCTCAGCAAGATATGTTTTTCCGGAACCGGATACACCAATAATAAATATCTTCATATGGGTTATTCTCCTGTTTTGTATCTCTTTGTATATCACATCATCATACTTGTGTATATTCCTTCTTATACATGCAAAAAGCAGATCCTTGGGAATATATCCCTTAGATCTGCTCTCTGCTTGAAACTACAAGTTACTGATGTCGATCAGTATCTTAGTGCTTCTTAATGATGAAGCCTGCGGCAATTGCGCCAACAAGTACGAATGCCCAAGGCATTGCGCTTCTTGTATCACCTGTTGCCGGTCTCTTGTCATTGTTTGTGTTTTCGTTCTTATCGGAACTATTCGGCTTCTCTGTAGGCTTAGCTGTAGGTTTAGCTGTCGGCTTAGCAGTAGGTGC
>X413_Lion__coassemble_77_pt1 | contig 24919 bp, 19 predicted proteins | sample X413_Lion__metabat2_high_PE_002 | metagenome-assembled genome bin X413_Lion | reverse complement strand
TGGTTAAAATAAGCCAAATATTTAAAAAAAGTATTGCAAATATAAAAAACAGGGTATATTATATAGAAGTAAAGCCCGAGTGATGGAATTGGTAGACGTAGGGGACTCAAAATCCCCCGGTAGCGATACCGTGCCGGTTCGAGTCCGGCCTCGGGCACCATGCAAAAAGCTCTGATCTCAGAGCTTTTTTTATGTGCTTGGGGAGGATCCGGTGTATGATAGTTCGTACCGGAGGGTGAGGATGGCGAAATTGTACTTTTACTATGGGGCTATGGGAAGCTCTAAATCTGCCAATGCTTTAATGGCGGCTTACAATTATAGGGAAAGAGGACAGAAGGTTCTTCTTGCTAAGACCAATATCGATACAAGAGAAGGAAAGAATGTGATCCGCTCACGCATTGGTCTTGAACATGAGTGTTTAATGCTTTCGGATGTTTGTGCTATGACGGATGACAAGATCAGGGGATATAATGCTGTGATCGTGGATGAGATCCAGTTTGCAAAGCGGAAAGAAGTGGATTTTTTAGCAAGTATTGTGGATCGGCTGGACATTCCGGTCATGTGCTATGGTCTGCGTACCGACTTTCAGCTGAATCTATTTGAAGGAAGTGAGCGGTTGTTGGCGATCGCGGATGAGATCAAAGAGATCAAGACGGTGTGCTGGTGTGGGAGAAAAGCTACTTGCAATGCCAGATACAATGACAAAGGAATTGTTCGCACGGGGGAACAGATTATGCTGGGGGCCAATGACGATTATGTGGCACTATGTCGAAAACATTTTATGGAAGGTAAGCTCAGTGCTGAGGATGAAGGGGATGAAAAGCAATCGTAAAGATTGCTTTTTTAGCAAATGGCAATAAATACTGCTAATGTCAAAAATATGATATTTATGATAATAATATAAGATTATAAAATTTGATTCTAAATGAAGGTTATGTGAAATTAGCACTTATGTATTGACTCTGCTAACATGGTGACTATAGTAATAGGTGTAAGGAGAAATCCTTAAAGAAAGAGGTGTTAGATTATGAGGATCGTACCTGAAAGAAAAAGTATCTTTGATGATTTGTTTGATGACGCATTTGCTTACAACAGAAACGGATTGATGAGAACGGATGTCCGCAAGAAAGACGGTTATTATATGTTGGACATTGAATTGCCCGGTTATAAGAAAGAGGATATCAAGATTTCTTTGTTTAATGGCAATTTGACAGTTTCCGCCGAGCATCATGAGACAGAAGAAGAGAAGGAAGGTAGAGGTTCCGTAGTTCGTCAGGAACGTTACTATGGTAATGCCAGCAGAACATTCTATGTAGGTGATACAGTCAGACAGAATGATGTACATGCGGCCTACAACAATGGTGTTCTGACTGTTACTGTTCCCACAGCTGAAAAGAAGGAAGCTGAGGAAAAGAAATTTATTGATATTCAGTGATTTGTTGATTTGACACAAATATCCATAACAAAGCAGAAAAGGAGATGGTAAGTATGTTATTTATGCCAAGTGTAAGAGATGATTTCGATATGTTCGAGGATGTCTTTAATACTCCGATGTTTGGAATGGAGCCTGTGATGAAGACGGATATCACAGAAAGAGATGGTAAGTACATCATGGAGACAGATCTTCCGGGTTTTGCTAAGGAAGATATCAAGGTTTCGTTGAATAACGGTACATTGACTGTCAGTGCCCAGCATGATGAAAGCAACGATGAAAAGGATAGGAGCGGACGTGTGATTCGTCAGGAACGCTATTCCGGTTCTTATGCAAGATCCTTCTATGTAGGAGATCACATCAAGGAAGAAGATATCAAAGCATGCTATAAGGATGGTAAGCTCACCCTTGAGATCCCGCATGAGGAAGAAACAAAAGAAGCAGATACAAATCATTACATTGCGATCGAATGATCTTTATAAGACCTTGCCAAATGACAAGGTCTTTTTTTTGTTTGGTATAATGGACCGGAAAGAGGTATAGATATGAAAGGTGCGGTATTTGATATGGACGGTTTGATGTTTGATACAGAACGTCTTTGGCAGGAAGAATGGAAAAAAGAGGCGGAGAAGATGGGAATCGTTTTGGATCCGGTGTTTTGTAAAGAGATAACCGGTACGAGTGGAGATCTGATGTTGAACATCATTGCGAAGTACTATAACAGTGAGGATCCACAACGTATTGCGGATGCTGTAAGATGTGCAGTGGAAGATGATCTAAAGCGAGAGTTGCCGGAGAAGTTGGGCTTACATGAGATTTTAGATCATTTACAGAAGAAGGGGTATCATATTGCTGTGGCGTCCAGTTCACCATTGGATCTGATCTGCGATAATTTGCAAAGAGTAGGGATCGCAGGATATTTTGAAGCGGTATGCTGTGGACAGGATGTGAAGCATGGTAAGCCTGCTCCGGATTTATTTCTTTTGGCAGTAGAAAGGCTTGGTCTTAAACCGGAAGAGTGTTATGTATTTGAAGATGCTTACAATGGAATACGGGCAGCATATGCGGCGAATTGCCATCCGATCATGGTGCCGGATACCCAGGCACCCACAGCCGAAATGGAGGAGAAGGCAGATCATATATGCCGCTCTTTGATAGAGGCGATACAATACATTGCATAGAAAAAAGCAGATCTTGTGACCTGCCTTCAGATCAGCGCTCAAAAAGCTTTAAGAGCGCTTTTTTTGTCTTGTTGTAAGGATGTTCACGGAGAGGAAGATTGAACTTTGTACTGCCATAGAGAACAGTGGAAGGATGAGTGAATTCTTTGAATCCCCATTCGCCATGGTATGCTCCCATACCGGAATGTCCTGTTCCGTTGAATGGAACACCTTTGACCATTAGATGCATGCATACTTCATTGACACATCCGCCACCGTATTGCTGCGTCTGCATAACTTTCTCCGCCCACTTAATGTCTTTGGTGAACAGATACAGCGAAAGACCGTGCTCACGATGTGCAATGATATCCAACAGACGGTCTATCTCATCATCTTTGAAAGGGACGATCGGAAGGATGGGATTGAACAACTCGTGCATCACGATATCTTCATCGATCTCCACCGGGAAGATAACAGTTGGAGAGAAGCGACGTGTTTCACGGTTACCTTTTCCTCCGTATACGATGCGGTCTTTGTACTTTGCGGCAAGTTCTTCGCATTGATCGAATGCTTGCTGTGTGATCATAACAGCATAATCAGGATTGGCCTGTGGTTCGGCAGTGAGTTGTCTTGTGAATTCTTTTTGCAATTCATTGAGGAACGGCTCGGCGATCTCTTCAGCAATGGCGATCTGGTTGATGTTGATGCATACCTGTCCGCTGTTCATGGCTTTGAAGAAAGCAATCTTACGGGCGGCATCCTTGATATCTGCATCTTTACGGATAATGCACCAATTTCCCGTTTCACCCCCCAATTCCAAAGCAACGGGCGTAAGGTTTTTGGCTGCTTCTGTCATGACATGTTTACCGACCCCGGGGGATCCGGTATAGAAGATCTTATCAAAACGTTCTGCAAGGCAAGCATCGGCGATGTCATGTCCGCCATCCACCACAGCAATGTATTCTTCCGGGAAGGCATCTTCTATCAGACGTTTGAGAAGAGCAGTACTGGATGCACTTTTGGAGCTTGTCTTGATGATTGCGGTATTACCGGCCGCAATATTGGCAGTGAGTACACCAAGGGAAAGAAGGAAGGGAAAGTTGAATGGTGACATGATCAAAGAGACGCCGTATGGCATTTTATAGACTTTTGTTACCGTGCTGGGAAAGCATTGCAGACCGCTGAAGTGAACTTCCGGTCTTGCCCATTTTCGAAGTCCTGCAAGGGCCTCATCGATTTCCAATATGACCGGGCCGATATCTGTAAGATATGCCTCAGTGTCGCATCTGCCGAGATCTTCGTGCAAAGCCTGTTCGATGTCTTTTTGATGGGCTTTGACAGCGATCTTGAGACGGATCAATTGATCTTTTCGCCAATTGAGATCCAGAGTGCATCCGGATTCAAAAAAATTACGCTGTTTCAGCACAAGTTCGTGGACTTGTTCTTTTGTATACATGATATTTTATCTCCTACGTTCTCTATGTTTCTATCATACCATCTTTATTGTATTATGCATGGGTAAAAAGAAAGACCGGATTATTCCGGTCTTGTCATTCGTATATTATTCTCCGTCACGTGGCTTCATTGTCGGGAAAAGAAGTACATCACGGATGGAATCCAGTCCGCACAGCAGCATGATCAATCTGTCGATGCCCATGCCGATGCCACCTGTCGGAGGCAGACCGTATTCCAATGCTTCTACATAATCTTCATCCATCTCGGATGCTTCATCATCGCCGAGCTTTTTGGCTTCCAACTGTTTCTCGAAACGTTCTCTTTGATCGATCGGATCATTAAGCTCAGTGAAGGCGTTGTCCATTTCAATACCGCAGATCTCCAATTCAAAACGCTGTGTGAAGCGAGGGTCTTTCGGATCTTTCTTGGCTAACGGTGAGATCTCGATCGGATGACCGTATACGAAAGTCGGCTGAATGATCTTGTCTTCGCAGAATTCATCGAAGAACAGGGAGATGATATTTCCGATCGTGCGCTGATGAGGCAATACTTCCACGTTGTGTTCTTTGGCGATTGCAAGTGCTTCGTCGATCGTCATAGGTTGTCTGAAATCCACACCTGTGCATTCCTTGACAGCATCTGTCATGTCCCATCTCTTATAAGGTGCCTTCAGGGAGATCGTATGTCCCATGAATTCGAAGTCTGTCTTACCGAATACTTCCATGGCAACGGATTCAAACAGTTCTTCGTTCATCTTCATCATGCCTTCCAGATCGCTGTAAGCACAATATGCTTCCATGGTTGTGAATTCCGGGTTGTGCTTGAGGTCCATACCTTCATTTCTGAAGATACGTCCGATCTCATAGACACGCTCCATACCTCCGACGATAAGTCTCTTCAGCGGAAGTTCTGTCGCAATGCGGAGATAGAAGTCCTTATCCAATGCATTGTGATGTGTAATAAACGGTCTTGCACTTGCCCCACCGAGGATCGGCTGCAGGATCGGTGTTTCAACTTCCACATACCCATGGGCATCCATCCAGTGCTGAATCGCACGGATGATACGTGGACGAAGGATAGCGATCTCACGGGACTGGTCGTTCATGATCATGTCGAGATATCTTCTTCTGTAGCGTTCTTCCTTGTCCTGCAGACCATGGAATTTTTCCGGCAAAGGTCTTAGAGCCTTTACAAGATGTGTATATTCGTGACATTCTACAGAGAGTTCGTCGGTCTGGGTACGCATGACACGACCTTCAATACCGACGATATCGCCAAGGTCGGCACTCTTGAAGAGATCATAGATCTCATCACCGACAATGCGCTGATTGATGACGACCTGAATGCGACCGTTGCGGTCAAGAAGGTTGATGAAGCCAAGCTTGCCCATACGTCTTTTGGACATGATGCGTCCGGCAATACGTACCTTGACATTGAGGCTATCCAACTCTTCGGAAGTCTTCTCACCGTACTGTTCACGGATATCGGATGTATGGCATGTTGTTTCATATGCCTGACCGAAGGGGTCGATGCCGTGTTCGCGCAGATCGTTCATCTTTGCTCTGCGGGCTGCTTCCTGGTCATTCAGGTATGCAGTATCTGTATCTGTCTTTTGCTGTTTTTTCTTCTTTTCTTCTGCTTCTTTTCTTTTTGCAGCGAGTTCGGGATGCGCTGCTTCGAAGGCTTTGCGGCGCTCTTCTTTGATGCGCAGCTTTTCTTCTTTTGTCAATTCTGCCATAGTATCCTCCTCTTTACGCAATATAAAAGCTCTCACCCATAGGGACGAGAGCTTGTTCGTGGTACCACCCTAATTCATGACGCATGCGTCATCTCATTGTTTTCGTTATCGCTGAACAGCGGCTGTCTCGGGAGGCCTTGGCGTATATGGTCTGCAACATCCTGCTCACACCTTTGCAGGATTCTCTTGAGAAGCAGTTTCCATTGCTTTCTCCGTCATCGTCAGCGCAACTATTCTAACATGTTTTAATGCGATTGCAATGTGATAGATCAGAGATCGTTGTCGGTACGGGACTCCTTGTCATAGGACAAGATCTTGTTGACGATGATGCCGAGGATCAAAGAACATGCAATGGCTGTGATTGTAATCTTGCCGAATGTTAAAGAAAGACCACCGATACCGGAGATCAAGATCGTGGATACAACATACAGATTCTTGTTTTGATCAAGGTCTGCACGCTGGATCATCTTGAGACCGGATACGGCAATGAAGCCGTAGAGAGCCATGCATACACCACCCATAACACATGCCGGAATGGAGGAAATGAAGGCTACAAACGGAGAGATAAAGGAGATGATGATACATTCGATCGCAGCAGTGACTATCGTTGCAACACTGGCGTTCTTTGTGATGGCAACACATGCAACGGATTCACCGTATGTTGTGTTGGGGCATCCGCCGAACATGGCACCGGCAATACTACCGATACCATCGCCCAACAATGTACGATCAAGACCGGGATCTTCCAGAAGATCATTCTCGATGATGGAAGAGATGTTCTTGTGATCGGCAATATGTTCGGCAAATACAACGAATGCGACCGGAACATATGCAGCGAAGATCGTACCGATGTAACCGGCATCGATCTCGGAAAAGCCCTTGACAGCTGTTAGGAATGTAAAGTCGGGGATCCGGAAGAAGGTACTGAAGGAGACACCGTCCGCAAACAGCGATGTCAATGGACCAAAGTCGATGATCTGCATCGGCTCATAGCCTGTCTTAAGACCGATCATTGTGAAGATCGCCGCCAGTACATATCCGGTCAGGATGCCAATGATGAACGGAATCATCTTAGCGTGTTTCTTACCATATGTGCTGCAGAGCATGGTGGCAAACAGTGCGGCAAGACCACACAAGACGGCAAATTGTGTATTGGCACCTGTCAAGGAAGAGCGTTGCAAGTCGCCGACGGCATTACCGGCCAGTGAGAGACCGATAATGGACACTGTTGGGCCGATGACGATAGCCGGCATCAGTTTGTTGATCCACTCTGTACCGACAAAGTGGATGATGGCCGCAAAGACGGCATAGACAAGACCGGCGAAGATCGCACCGAGCAAGAGACCGGCATAACCGGCCTGGATGCTGACAGCACCTGCAAAGGCAGCTGTCATGGAACCGATGAAGGCAAAGGAAGAGCCAAGGAACACCGGACTCTTACGCTGCGTGAACAGAGTATAGACAAGTGTGCCGACACCGGCACCAAACAAGGCCGCCGCCGTGGACATGCCATTGCCGATGATCATAGGTACGGCGATCGTGGCTGCCATGATGGCAAGCACCTGCTGGAATGCGTAGACGACCAACTGCTTAAACGGTGGTCTGTCATTGACGTTGTAAACAAGTTTCATATTTTATTTTCCCCCTTAATTGACTATCATATCTGAAATAATGTCGTTATGCATTTGTTTTTTTTGACAGCATTTAAGATTTCTATGAAAGAGATCCCCGTTGTAAGGTGTTTCAATGTACAATAAATACACTGTTGAAAGGGGGACTTTATGGAACCTAAACAAGAAAAGGAAAAAGGGCTCAAGCGATTTAAAAATATTATCGATCCGGCGATGACAAGGATCTGTGTATATATTATCGCAACAGTCTCCATCCTCTATCTTCTTTATCACCTCAGCGGTACGATCTTCTCGTTGTGCAATACATTCATTGCCATGATCGGCAATGTGTTTTACTTGCTGAGGTCTGTTTTCTGGGGCTTCTTTCTGGCTTATCTGTTGATGCCGGTGACGGATTTTCTACAGAGCAAACTTGCCAATGCCAAGTTCAACAAGAAAGGAAAGTCCATGCGATCGGCGGCGGTCGCTCTGACGGTCATTATCGTTGTGGCCACGATCACGATCTTTTTCTCTGTCTTGATCTCCACATTCACATCGCAAGTTCAGATTGCCGATCTGGAAAGTATCGTCAGTTTCTTTACCGGTATTTCTTCCAATATCAGTGCATTCTATCAGCAGGTTACCGATATGTTTGCGAGGATGTCGATCAGTTCCGTACAGCTGCAGGAATGGGGAAATGCCGTCATTCAGACTTTGTCTAATGTGGCGGCGGGTATCGGCAAGGGCATTATGACGGGTATCGAGAATATTCCGAACTTTCTGTCGCAGTTCTTCTTTGTGTTTATTTTCGCCATCTGGTTTTTGCTGGACGGTGCGGGCATTGCAGGTTATTGGAGCAAAGTCATGTATGCGGTGTTCAATGACAATGTGAGGGAGAAGATCTCGCAGTTCTTGGAAGATGCCGATCAGGTGTTTTCCGGGTATATCAGAGGACAGATGTTGGATGCTGTGATCATGATGTTGATGATCTCGGTGTTGTTGAGTCTTTGTAAGGTGCCGTTTGCGGTCACGATCGGGGTGTTGGCAGGCATTGGTAATCTGATCCCGTATGTTGGTCCGTTCATTGCTTATATGGGTGTGATCGTCGTATGTCTTGTAAATGGGCAATTTTCCAAGATGATCTTGAGTCTTGTCTTGTTGTGGATCATTCAGTCGGTGGATGGCAATGTCATCAATCCCAAGCTCCTTGGCACCCATGTGCATATCCATCCGATGTATGTCATTATCGTTTTGATCATCGGCGGAAGCTGGGGCGGTTTGCTTGGTATGTTGTTTGCCGTGCCTATCGGAGCGCTTGTTAAGTTGCAATTCGATCGCATCATCAAGATCTATACAGATAAAAAGATAAAACGGGAATTTCCGGATAAAGAAGAAAAAGAGAACTCATGAGCAGTTCTCTTTTTTTGTGATGCTTACAAACTGTATTTAATAATTATTGTTGTTGAGCCAGGAGACAAGTCGCAATGCTTCATCATACAGTTCGGAACTGGCCCGCATCGTATTGAATGAAAGGCAGAAGGAGACGGAATCGGTAAAACCGATCATATAGCAATGGATCCTGTCATTGGCACACTCTGCCGTACCTGTCTTGGCATATACCATTCCATAGTTTTGTTCATCAAAACCGTATTCCAATGCCGCTTCATGCATGGCGGCTTTGAGCTTGTCATTGACAGAGGCGGACATCGTTTCAGATAGTTTTTTTCGATGAGATGTGTAGTAGGGGATGCGACCGCTCTTGATGGTTGATACGATGTTTGGTTGCAACATGACGCCGTTGTTGGCCACTGCCTGGGCGATCATGGCCATATGAAGCGGCGTGATCTCGGTGTTGCCTTGGCCAAAGGCAGTTTGAGCAATCGTGGCAGGAGTGTCATTTTCAATGTCGATGGAAGAATGCAACGTACACAGAAACGGTATTTCGATATCTTTGCCGAGCATGAAGCGTTCAGCTATTTCATTGAGTTTGTCGGCACCTACCTGGATACCGAGATTTGCAAAGTAGCAATTGATGGAGTATCGCATGGCTTCGTTGAGATCGCAATCTCCGAATACTTCATCTTGGTAGTTGGAGATCGTCCAACTGTCACCTTGTGGAGTGAATGTTCCGGTGTCATAATAATGCAGGAAATCATCGCCAAGACCTTCTTCTTCCATCATCGTAAGAGCAGCAGCGGCCGTAATGACTTTGAAAGTAGACCCGGGAGGATCGTTTTCATATGTACCACGACGAAACTGTCCGTTAGGCGTTGTGTCACTGACAAAAGCATTGGTATCGTTGACATCGTAGTCTATCGTGCTTTGAGAAGCGAGGCACAGTATTTCACCGGTGTTGTTATCCAGCACGGTGATGCTGCCTTCTTGACCGTTGAGCAGTTCATTGTAAGCATAGTCTTGCAGAGCGGTGTCAGTGGTGAGATATGTGGTCGCCCCTTTGTTGTTTTTGTCCAGTTTGAACAATGAATAATCTTTGAGATTGCCACGTAGGCCGTACATGTTCTCATGGTTGCTGTTGACCGTGTAGTAACCAAGCAGATAGGCATAGCTGCGATTTTCGGGATCGTTGGCATAGGCACCGATGCCCGGGGTGGCATTGCCCATGATCATATCGCCGTTGCGGTCTACGATATCACCTTCTATCGCATACTTGGATATCTCATCATAGATGATCGTGTTACGGGTGGCGGCACTGTCGGGATCGACAGCAGGTCTGATGATGTACTTAGTGCCAAACACAGCCATAAATCCTACCGGTAAAGCGGCACACAGTGCTTCGGCAATGCGGATGCGTCGACGGGCACGGGTGATCCTGCCGTTCTTCTTTTTCTCGGCCCTGCGATCGTTACCGTCTGTGTTTCCTTGGTCCGGGAGGTATTCTTTGATCTTGTCTTTTATACGGTCACTGAACATCTTCATCCTCCTCCTTTTCCTGAGATAAGTGCAGTAAAATACCGGTGAAGCAGAATACGATGGTTTGGTAGGTGAAGCCACGTGAGAGGAACGGTATCGGCAGGCCGGTAAACGGTATGATATTGCACGAACCAAGTATAACGATCGCTCCTTGCATAAAGAGCATGGCGGCTGCACCAAATACCACGACGGCATCCTGCGGGGTCTTCTTCAACAATTTGTTAGCCAACTCGCCACCGCGAATAGCTATGCGGGTCAGTTGGATCAAGGCAAAGAAAGCCAATGGAAATCCCATCGTACAGATCAAAGCCACAAAGGCCATATCACTTTCCGCCACAGGAATGGCGTTGAAATTGACGGTATTGCCAAACAAGCCACCCATCCAAAGAGCTTTCTTACCTTGTAACATCTGATATCCGGCACCATAGGGATCATTATACAGATTTGCCGTAACGGAGAAGCGTTCATATATCTTGCGGGCAAAGGGCCACAGAAATGCCTTGATACCGGATAATGTTCCCGCTTGATAAGACGGTAGTAACAATTTGTAAAGCAGGAAAGAGAGCGCCACGGCGGTAAAGCAGATCGTAAAGATGGAGATGAGATAAATGCGTTTACGTCTAGAATGCTTCAGAAAGATCAAAAGCATGGACATATGCAAAATGAACAAGATCAGAAACGAACCCAGTTCATGGATCAACACCGATCCACCCAGATTGATCAGGAAAAAGATCGTGGAGAGAGAAAGTATCTTATCTTCATCATTGCGAAATGAAGAAGAAAACAGTGAAGCATAGAACAGCAGAGCACTGACTTTTGTGAAATCGGTGAGCTGGATAGTGAATCCACCAATGGATACCCAGGCATTTGTACCGTAGCCGTTGGGATCGTATCCGGCAAAGATAAGGAACAGGTATATGGCAGCCGAGACCCCCATCATGATATATACGGTCGATCGTTGGGTGAGTATTTTTCGGAAATACTTGTAAAATACGATGAACAACACTGCCAACAGCAGGGCGATCAGATACTTGATCACATTGAATGTATCTGCCGGAGCATATACTTCATCGATCAGAAATTGCAATCCAATGCCCAATGAGGCAAGATAACCACAAGCACTGAATAACTTCATATCTGCACTTTTCTGATAGCAGATATTGCCAATGATGCCGGTTATGATCAACATCGGGACAAGGGTGATCACGTAATGCAGAGCAGCTGTACCGGACTTCAATGCCAAAAGACCTGCCATCAGGATCTCAAAGAGCATAACGTGGCCGATGAAACGATCGCTTTTATCTTCTACGTAAATGACGTCTTCTTCCGGTTGAGAAAGAGAAACATCCGTCGTATCTTGTTTTTTTCGATGGTTTGTCATTTTTTCTCCTTTATACAACTGTGGTATACAGTCACTTATCCAGTATACAACCGCTATTGTGAATTAAATCTGAATATTCGGTACGGACACGCTTGGAAACCTATATAATAATAGTTAAATAACGGAGATATGATCATGAGAAGAGAATTTGGCAAAGCATTTGGCCACAACGTCGGTCTTTATATTATCGAGAATGATGCGGTTAAGATCGCTGTGACAGATCTTGGGGCAACATTGGTGAGTTTTACAGATAAAAAGTCCGATCGGGACATAGTTCTTGGTTTTGAAGATGCACAAGGTTATTTGGAACAGTCGTCATATATCGGTGCGTCCATCGGGCGAACGGCGAATCGTATTGAAAAAGGGGTCTTTTCGCTGAATGGAGAAGTATATACATTGCCGATCAACAACAACGGAAATTGTAATCATGGCGGGATCAGAGGGTTTGATAAAGTGATATGGGATGCTTGGGAAGGTGAAGACAGGGTCGTTTTCCGATATTGCTCGCCCGATGGTGAACAGGGGTATCCCGGTAAGCTGGATGTGACGGTAACGTATAAACTTTTGGCGGATGGTATTGAGATCGAGGCAAAGGGGACGCCCGATCGGGATACTTTGTTTGCGTATACTAACCATTCTTATTTTGATTTGAGTGCGTGTGGGAAGGCAATGGAACAGGAAGTAATGATCTTGGCCGATCGCTATGCTCATAGTGATGCCAATGGTCTTGCTTTGGATGAGTTTGAAGAGGTTGACGGAACGCCGTTTGACTTCAGGAAGTTCCATCGTCCCTCGGAAAGGGTGGATGAGGATCATGAACAGCTTGTGTTTGGACATGGGTACGATCATTTTTATCCGATCCCGGGACATGGCATGAGAAAGTTTGCGGCATGCGTATATGATGGTCTGGAGATGACGGTATATTCGGATCAGCCGGGAATGCATTTTTACAGTGCGAACTGGTTGGAGAACAAGATCGGTAAGGGTGGTCATAGGTATCCTGAACGTAGTGCATTGTGCTTTGAATGTGCATATATGCCGAATGCTGTGAATTATCCGGATGTGGCGGAAAAGCCGATCGTGAGGAAGGGTCATACCTCTGTACAGAGGATCAAATATGTATTGCATCATCTTGGATGATTTTTGTTTTTGGCCCGGTTTAGATATAATATTTATGTTAGGCAGCGGCCGTGGTAAGGTCGTTTCATCAGAAAGAAGGGAGACCGTGTTTCCCGGTGTAGGAACCGGAAGCGAGGCATGGGATTATTCATTATGAGTATGTATTCAAAAGAGCAGCTCAGCCGTACGCTGGGCTTTAGTGAAGTGTCGGAATTGCGGCATCGTCATGATATTGCAATGCAGTCGATCTGGCGCGGCAAGTATCATCTTCAGCCGGTATCGGGTTCTATGGGAAAGCCTGCAGGTCTTTGTTTCTATAAGGGACAGTGGCATATGTTTTATGAATGGTATCCGTTCGAACCGGCAGCCGGTGTCAGACATTGGTATCATACGATCAGTGATGATCTGGTACATTGGACCAATGCTGGGGCGGCGATCCAGCCGGATAACTGGTATGACAATGCGGGATGTTTGAGTGGTACGGCATTCCCGGAAGATGATCTTGTATATTTTGTATATACCGGTCGTAATCGGGATGAAAATGACAAGGAACATTCTTATCAGTTGCTGGCGGGGATGAACAAGGACGGTAAGATCTTGAAGTATGAAGAACCTTTGATTATGCCGGATAAAGATCATGGTGCACGGCAAAGAGGACCGAAGATCTTCCGTCGCAAAGAGGATGATATGTATTACATCTTGGTCGGAAGTCAGTGCTCCGACGGGACAGGGGCGATCTTGATGTATCGTTCCAAAGCAATGCATGACGGCTGGAAGTTTCTTGGTGAATTGAAGATCCGCGGCATGGGGGACGAGATCTGTGAGATCGAAGATCCGGATATTGAGCAGATCGACGGGAAAGATGTTCTCTTTTGTAATCTTAGAACAAGAAACAAGGCCGGTGACAGAGCGGTGTGCTTTGTGGGCGAGTTGGATCTGTATCATTTGGAGTTTATTCCATCTTCCGGTCCGTTGGCATTGGACAACGGGTTTGATATGTATGGTGTGAAGTGTGCGGATCAGACTGTATACAAGGATGGGGTCGTGATCACGGGTCTTTTGGGAAATGATGCATATGCATATCCGGCTGTGGAGGAAGAAGGATGGACGGGTATGATGACTTTGCCACGTGTGGTCCGTATCGAAAATGGTAAATTGATCCAGAAGCCGGTGATGGCAGTGGATGATCTGAAGCAGGATCTGCTGTTTGAAGCGGATCAGGGGTCTGTTGTCAAAGATGTGATGCATGCGGAGATGCCACGTTCCTGTGTGATGAGGATCGAGGATCCCAATGGGGAGTCTTTGTGTTTCAATTTATTTACATGGGGCAGAGACAGGGGATTTGAGATAGCATATGATAAAGATCATAAGAAGCTGACGATCGATCGCTCTATGATGCGCAATAGGCATAATGCTGAGTTGGGACTGGATAGGTCTGTGGTGCTGGAGGATGGTTTGAAGGCTTTGGATGTATATGTGGACGGTTCGTCTGTGGAAGTGTTCGTCAATGACGGAGAATATGTCATGTCTTCCAGGATCTTTCCATCAAAGGCTGAGAATATGATCAGAATGGCCGGGAAGGATATCGATGTGAAGATATGGAATGTTGCTTCTGCGGTCAAAGATGAGCCGGTATTTTGAAGATCTTAGGCAGAATTGAGGGGCTTATGAGTGTACCGGCGTGGACATTGTTGAATATTTATACGATCTTATTGGCGGCATTGATGCTGATGGTGTCCGGTTCGCACAGTACAAGATCGACGTCCAGTAGACAGAACCGTGCTTTTCGCCGGGTGGTGTATGCATTGTTTGGACTACTTCTTTTGGATTCGATCAGCTGTTTTCCGGAGTTGTTTTCCGGTGTCGCCATTGGTGTGGCATCGTGGGCAAGGGGACTTGTGCGGACATTTGAAGCATTCTGCTATCCCTTGATGCTGGATTATATCGATTCTCTTGTGACCGGGCGGAAGGAATTACGCAAGACGTTCCGAAAAGGGCTGTATGCTTTGGCCGGCATGAATGCGGTGTTGCATATTGTTTCATGGATGTTTGGATTGAATCTGTTCAATCACTATGAAAATGGGATCTATACATACGGTTCTTTGCCAAACTACAGGATCGGCTTGAATTTGATCCTTGGTTTGTCACTGGAGCTTTTTGTATTCCTGTTTCGCAAGAATATAGATAAGCGATTTGTCGGACCGATCATTTTTGGACCGATCGTTGTGATCGTGACCGGTGTGCTTCAGGATGTGTTGCATATGCAGGTTGCTTTTTCGGGGATGATCTTGGCTATGTTGATCTTGTATATGTATGTACAAGGAAGATATCTGAACGAAGATTTTCTTACCGGAGGCATGAATCGTCGTAAGATCGATCAGACGATGCATGAGTATATCCGTAAAGAGATGAGATTCGGTGCGGTGATGTTGGACATTGACTATTTTAAAAATATCAATGATACGCTTGGGCATACGATCGGGGACAAAGTGTTGCAGTATGTGTATCTTTTGTTACAGAATTCGTTTGCTTCGGGGGACGAGATCGCCCGTTATGGTGGTGATGAGTTCTTGATTGTAACGCGAGATGTCGATCTGGGTCGTTTGGAAAAGAAGCTGGACAAATTGCAGAAAAATCTGTTTGAGGCCAATGAAGCATGTCTTTTTGATTGTCATTTGAGCATCAGTGCGGGGGCATTGATCTATGACCCACGGATGAAGGAGACCGTTGACCAGTTTATGAAGAAGCTGGATGATCGGTTGTATGAAAACAAGGCGATCCATCATCATGATCTGATGGAAAAAGACAGAAGATCGGAAGAGAGAGAGTTATAATAAAGCAGATTGATTGTGATGTGTACCCCAAATCTTGGGTGTTACATTTTCCGATCGTTGACGATAATTTATTGAATTTTAATTACATATGGATGTTTCTATGTGTTTTACAGGAGACATCCATTTTGTTTTATAATGAATTCGTTTGTTGTTGTAATAGGATATATACATGTGAATTCGACAAAATATCTATATGTCGATTCCGGGCCATTACTCCCGTGCTTTTCTTGTTATAAGTAGTACCGATACTACCATCCTTGATCAGAGTGGAACAACGTTCCTTTCAAGTCATCATATTTATCAAAAGTTTCATCGAGCATGTTGATCAATCTCTCAAAATTTGATGTTCACTTCATCTGTTTGGTTTTGTTTGAAATTTTATGTACATGTCAGAATGTTCGGTTCTTTTCACATAAAAACGCAGTGTCAGGATGAGGCACTGCGTTTGGCTTCCGCCAACATGAGTTTGATGCGATTTTCTTGGTTGACATGGGAAGCACCGGGATCGTAGTCGATCGGAGTGATGTTGGCGTCAGGATAAAGGGAACAGAGCTTGTTGATGACGCCTTTGCCCATGATGTGATTGGGCAAACAGCCAAAGGGTTGGGCGCAGATGATGTTTTTATAGCCCCCTTTGATGAGTTCTATCATTTCTCCACTTAACAGCCACCCTTCCCCCATCTTGGCACCAAGGTGGATCACCTCTTCTGCTCCTTTCATTAGATCTGTAAAGGAACCGGGACCGTAAAATCCGTTTTCTTTTGCGGCTGTGGAAGCAGCTTGTCCAAGGTCATCCAGTATATGTGAGGCGATATGCCATACTTTGTGCATGATGTGGCTTCCTCCATACAGTTCGATTGTCTTCTCACAATTGGCTGTGCAGTATTGAAGATATCCCATGATACCGGGCATATTGACTTCGCATCCCTCTTCTTCCAGAAAATGCTTCAGGTCGTTGTTGCCCATGGGTGAGAACTTTACGTAGATCTCACCAACGATACCGACTTTGATCTTATTTGTTTTGACGATGGGAACTGTGGTGGCAGAATGGGCGATCTCTTGGAAGTGGGAGGGCATAGTGCGGATCGCGTAGTTCTTGTTATTGTTCATCCATTGGGTGATGGTATTGATCCATCTGTCGACCCAACGGTCGGCAGATCCTTGTTCTTTTTCATACGGTCTTATTTGGTTTCGTAGAGCATCCAGCAAGTCACCGTATTCGACGGCGGCCAACAGTTTCCTTAACAAGCGTAAAGTGACGGGCATCGTGCTGCCTTTCTCTAAGCCTTTGGGATTGACGGAGGCAACGGGGATATAGCTGTATCCTGCTTTGACGAGGGCTTTGCGTAAAAGCTTGATATAGTTGGAAGCACGGCATCCGCCACCCGACTGTGTGATGACAAGGGCGGTGTGATGGAGATCGTATTTGCCGGAGTTAAGAGCATCCAGGAACTGTCCGATGATGAGTAAAGCAGGATAACATGTGTCATTATGCACATATTGAAGACCAAGACGGGCAACTTGCGAGCCGCTGTTTTGTAACAGTTCGACGTGATACCCTTCACTCTCCATGGCGGCTTTGACTATACGCAATTGCAAAGGGGCCATGTTGGGGATCAAGATCGTGTAGTCCTTCAACATATCTTTTGTAAAGCTGGGGGTCAGGTATTGCATGTTATTGTTTCTCCTTTCTGTCTTTCAAAGCTGCAAACAAAGAGCGGATGCGGATGTTTACAGCACCTTGATTGACGATCTCATCGATCTTGAGTTCTGTATAGAGTTTGTTTCCTTCTTGTAGGATCTCTTTTGTTTCATCGGTCGTGATCGCATCCAGTCCACATCCGAAAGAAACAAGTTGGATCAGATCGGTGTCCGGTACCGTTGTGCAGTATTTGGCAGCGGCATACAGGCGACTGTGGTATGTCCATTGGTTTAATACGGAAGTTGGGAAAGGGGTGATCAGATCGGCTACACTGTCTTCGGTGACAACGGCCGCTCCTTGTTTGACGATCAGGTGATCGATGTCATGATTGATCTCGGGGTCCACATGGTATGGGCGTCCGGCCAGAACGATGATGTGTTTACCTTGACGACGGGCTTCTGTCATGATCTGCTTACCGTGTTCGCGAATGTCTTGCATATGATGTTCATATGCGGCATAGGCACGATCGACGGCTTTATGGATAAGGAAAGTGGGAATGTCCGGATAATGGTTCGCCACCAGCTTGGGAGCCCGCCGGCGGAAGGAATGCTTATCGGATATGTCGATGTAGTCATAAAGAAGAGGGGTCTTTTGCAATTCTTCGATGTTATCGGCCAGTACTTCTGCATAATAGGCAACGATCGGACAGTTGTAGTGGGCATCGCCTCTTTTTTCATCGACATTATAAGTCATGCAAGGGTAGAATATGGCATCTACATCCGGATCTGTGGCAAGTTCCATAATGTGTCCATGGGAGATCTTGGCAGGGTAGCATGCAGTGTCACTGGGGATGGTGGCTTGCCCTTTGCGGTATGTTTCGTGTGTGGAGATGCCGGAGACTTTTACACGGAAACCAAGGGTAGTCCAGAATGTATGCCAAAATGGCAATAGTTCATACATGTTCAAGCAGAGCGGGATGCCGATCGTGTCACGTGTAGCATGGGAATCGGGCTTCATGTATGCGGTAAGAGATTGTAGCTTGTATGCGTAAAGATCGAGGGAGTCGTCATTTGCTCTGCCGGTGATCGGACGGTCACAACGATTTCCTGAGATGAGGTGATGATCATCTGTGAAATTGTTGATCGTCAGTTGACAGTGATTGCCACATCCTTGGCATTGGGAATGGATGGTCATACGTTGTAAGGATCTGAGTTTATCGGGAGTGAGGAGGGAGGAGATATGATCTTTAGGACAGTGATCTTTGCCATAAAGAGCGGCTCCGTATGCACCCATCAATCCGGCAATGTCGGGGCGCTGTACGTGGGTCCCCATTTCCAGTTCAAAAGCTCTTAGTACCGCATCGTTGTTGAATGTGCCACCTTGTACGACGATATGGTGACCCAGGTTTGCGGGAGAGGTCGTGCGGATGACTTTGTACAGAGCGTTTTTAACGATGGAGATGGAGAGACCGGCAGAGATGTCCGCCAAGTTCGCTCCGTCTTTTTGGGCTTGTTTGACACTGGAATTCATAAAGACGGTACACCGTGATCCTAAATCGACAGGATGTTTGGCATAGAGAGCTTTTTTTGCGAATTCTTCGATGCTCATACCCATGGCGGCTGCAAATGTCTGCAAGAAGCTTCCACAGCCGGAGGAACATGCTTCATTGAGAAAAATGTCACTGATGGCTCCGTCTTCGATCTTAAAGCATTTCATATCCTGCCCGCCGATATCGATGATGAAGTCCACATCGGGCATGAAGTGCTTGGCGGCGGTGAAGTGGGCGGTCGTCTCCACGATTCCCTCATCACAACAGAATGCTTCTTTCATTAGTTCTTCTCCATATCCGGTTGTAGTGGCGGAGCATACGACCATATCGGGATGTTGTGCATAGAGCTCAAGTAGTGTTTCTTTGACCATGGGGATCGGATCGCCGTCGTTGTTACGATAGCGGGTGAACAGAAGATCTCCGTCTTCATTGATGACAGCGATCTTGATCGTGGTGGAACCGGCATCGATACCGATATGTACCGGTCCACTCCCAAAGGGCATGCGCTTGACACAGGCCTGTGCATGACGTTGGCGGAAGGCATTGTACTCTGCTTCATTGTGGAACAGTGGTGGTAGCGAACTGTAGGTAGAAGAAGACTCTGCATCAGTCAGGCTTTGGATGACTGTGTTGAGGTTACAAACTGTATCCGCATAGAGAGCGGCACCAAGAGCCACGAACAAAAGAGAATTTTCGGGGCATGTTCCGTGTGTACGAAGGGCGATGTCAAACTGCTCACGTAATGATCCGGAAAAAGTCAAGGGACCTCCCAGATACAGGATATTGCCTTCGATCTTGCGGCCATGAGCAAGACCGGCGATCGTTTGATCCACCACGGCGCGGTAAATGGAGGAAGCAATGTCTTCGGGTCGTGCACCTTGATTGATAAGAGGCTGTATGTCGGATTTTGCAAAAACACCGCACCTGGATGCGATCGTATAGGTTGTTTCAGACTTCAAAGCAGCTTTATCCATCTCATCCGGCGTCATCTTCAAAAGGGCGGCCATTTGGTCAATGAATGCACCTGTTCCTCCGGCACATGACCCGTTCATGCGTACTTCTTCAGGTTTGGCAAGAAAGACAATCTTGGCATCCTCGCCACCAAGTTCAATGATGCAGTCTGTATTGGGAATATACTTTTCAGCTGCGATCTTTTCGGCAAAAACTTCTTGTACGAATGGAATCCCACCTGTTGTGGCAAGCCCCAGACCGGCCGATCCGGAAACGGCAAGGATGGCTTTGCCGTCGGAAACGATCTCGTTGACGACTTTTTGCAAGATCGCCCTTGCTTTCTCCTTAATGTGACTGAAATGACGTTCATATGTGGAATAAACGATATTGTCGCCTTCGTCCAGAACAACACATTTGATCGTGGTGGACCCGATATCCAGACCTACTCTCATATACCCTCCTTTGGCTTATAAATCTGAAAGATTCATAGCAAACGTTCAAATTCTATCACCTGCATGTGTATTGTAAAAGTACGGAAGTGTTCAGTAGTTGGAAATACAGGATGTATATTATATGAGTATGCTAGAATAACGGTATGAAAGGGAATAAGAAGGACTTGATCGTCCTGGTCCTGCTGGCTGTCATGATGTTGGCGGCTTATATTTTTGCATAGACAGGACATGTAAGTATTTATGAAATATTTGAAGACACCGGATGGCAGGGATGTTTCGGCGATCGCATTTGGTTGTATGCGTATTGCGGATATGTCTTTGTCGGAAGCACAGACTTTTGTTCATACGGCATTGGATGCCGGCATCAACTTTGCGGACGAAGCGGATATTTACGGAAAAGGAAGATCGGAGGAAGTGTTGGGAAGTGTGTTGGCTTCGGAGCCGTCTTTGCGAGATGATCTGTTCATTCAGTCGAAGTGCGGGATCCATGATGGCATGTTTGATTTTTCCCGCGATCATATCTTGCGGTCGGTGGATGGTATATTGACAAGATTGCATACCGACCATTTGGATTCTTTGTTGTTGCATAGACCTGATGTATTGATGGAGCCGCTTGAGGTAAAAGAAGCGTTTGATATATTGGAACAAAGCGGTAAAGTCCTTTCATTCGGTGTCTCGAATCAAGCACCGATGCAGATGGAATATTTACAGTCGGGGCTGTCACAGAAGCTTTGGGCGGATCAGGTACAGCTCAGTTGTGCACATACGGTGATGATCGATGCGGGTCTTAACGTGGACATGCATAATGATGCAGGTATCTTGCGAGATGGTGGTATCCTTCCGTATTGTCAGATGAACGATATCGTGATACAGGCATGGTCTCCTTTACAGATGGGATACTTTGAAGGGGTGTTTTTGAACAGTGAGAAATATGCTTCGCTAAATGCGATGCTGGCAAAGATCGGTGAGAAATACGGGGTGGGCAGTGATGTTATTGCTTATGCGTGGATCTTGCGCATTCCGGCACGGATGCAGGTCGTACTTGGTACGACGCGTCCTGACAGAGTAAAAGAGGCTGCTTTGGCAGCTGACATTCGTCTTACAAGAGAAGAGTGGTATGGCATTTACCGTGCAGCGGGAAATATCCTGCCTTGAGAAAGGAAATCGTATGGAAAAGAAAAAACTTGCTGAATACAAAGACTGGATCTTCCGCAGATCCGCATATCAGATGGCACTTTCCGCCATTAACTTCGATCAACAGACGATTGCTCCAATTGGGGGCAATGCATATCGTGATGCGCGTTGTGCATTTTTGTCGGGAGAGTTGTTCGATATTACGACAGAACCGAAGATCTTGGCGATCATTGATGAATTGAAAGATGATGAGACGGCTGACCCCGATGACAGAAAGGCGGCTCAGCTCTATAGTAAGCAGGCAAATGATCTGCTTTGCATTCCCAAGGATGAGTATGTGGCTTATCAGAATCTTTTGAATGAAGCATATGGTATTTGGCTCAAGGCCAAGCAGCAGGATGACTATGCCATCTTCGCACCGACCTTGCAAAAGCTCATCGAAACGACAAAACAGATCTACAGCTATAGAACAAGCGATCTTTCTTTGTATGATCGGATGCTGGATGATTATGAACCGGGCATGACGATGGCGAAATATGATGATTTCTTTAACAAGCTGAAGGAACGTCTTGTTCCATTGATTGCAAAGGTCACTGCGGCTGAACCGTTGAAATGTGATTTCCTTTATCGGGAATATCCGGTGGAACAGCAGAAGAGATTCATGGATGAGTTGCTCAAATATCTTCATTTTGATCCGGAATGGGGATATCAAAATGAGACAGAGCATCCGTTTACAGATTGGATCTGTGAGAACGATTGCCGTATTACAACAAAGTATCTGCCAAACAATGTCATCTCTGCTGTCCTTTCTACAGTGCATGAAGCGGGACATGCATATTATGAGCATGATTGCGATCCCAAATATGATGGCATGATCCTTTCTGATGGTATTTCCAGTGGTATGCATGAATCGCAGTCTCGACTTTGTGAGAACTACCTCGGTCGAAGCAAAGCTTTCTGGGAATACAATTTTCCGATCTTACAAAAATATTTTCCAGAACAGCTTGGAGATGTGACACCGGACATGTTTGTGGATGCCATCAATGTCAGTGAACCTTCTCTTGTTCGTACAGAGGCCGATGAATTGACATATCCGATGCATATTCTCATTCGTTATGAGATCGAGAAGGGGTTGTTCGACGGTACGATCGCCACCGATCATCTGGATGAAGTGTGGAATGTCAAGTACAAGGAGTACCTTGGTATTGATGTACCAAATGCAAAAGACGGTATTTTGCAAGACGTTCATTGGTCCGGAGGATCGTTTGGGTATTTCCCGACATATGCGTTAGGTAGTGCTTTTGCGGCACAGTTTGTCCATGCTATGCGCAAGGAGATCGATGTGGATGAAGCTCTTTGTTCCGGTCATTATGAGATCGTGATGAATTGGTTGAAGGAGAAGATCCACCGTTATGGTTGCCGCTATACGGCAGAAGAAGTCCTGGTCATGGCTACGGGGGAACCGTTCAACGTAGATTATTATCTGGATTATTTGGAAGATAAGTATACAAAGCTGTATCATTTGAAGTAAAAGCAACGGTATGGTCTGATCTCGTAGTGAAAAAGGGGTCAGACCTTTCCGTTTTTTGATCCGTCTATACCGTATCGTATGGTGGTATTCGGTTTAATAATCATGTAAAATAACTCGGTACTATGCGACACGGGAAATCCGTGTTTTTGTAAAAGAGGTGCTCATGGATAAGAAAAACGAAAAAAAAGATCAAATGAAGAAGAGCATCGTTTTGAGTGGTCTTGTCGGTACGGCGGGATTGTTCATTGCCAAGATGCTTGGTCTGTTTTATTCGATTCCGTTGTCTTCGATCCTTGGTTCCGATGCATATATGAGTTATTATGGCACGGCATATAGGATCTACAGTTATATTCTTAATGTGTTTACGGCGGGATTTCCGTTTGCGATCGCCACTCTGGTAGCCAAATATACCGTACAGAACGATCCAAGGGCTTTGCGAAAGATCAAGAAGATCTCGACATTGATGCTGGGATGTACCGGTTTTTTAGGTATGATCCTGCTGTTTGTATTATCATGGCCTTTGGGGGGCTTGGTTGCCGGTAAAGAAGGAGCTGCGATCATGGGGACATGTTTGCGCATCCTGTCTTTGGCTATATTTTTTGTGCCTATCCTTTCCAGTTTCAGAGGTTTTTGGCAAGGTCGCAAAGAGATGGGTGAATATGCTGTTTCGCAGGTATTTGAACAGATCTTCCGAGTGGGGTTTTTGTTGGCTATGGCATATGCCATCGTATATATACTGGGCATGGATCGTAAGTATGCATTGTATGTGGCTGTCATGTCAACAAGTGTGGCGGCGGTGGCCGGAATCATACAGATCTATATCTTTGACAAAAAGAATTATATAGAAATAGAAGATGCGGCGGAAAAGCAAAGGACAAAGACGGTTCGCAAGAAAAAGTTGTTCAAAGAGTTCATTGCTTTGGCTATTCCGTATCTGCTTGTGGCGGTGTTGGGATATTGTGATGATATCTTCAACTCCATCTTACTTCCGGTCGGTCTACAGGCTCATAAATATACGACAGAGCAATCGGACATCATCCTTTCGGCATTCAACTATGTCGGCACGAAGATGACAGCCATTCCCATGATCCTGTCACCCGGCTTTGCGGCTGCTTTGATCCCTCATATCACTGCCGCAAGAGCAGAAGGAAATATGAAGAAGATCACCAAAAACGTTCTTGATTGCTTGAATATCATATTCTTTGTCGGTCTGCCGGTCTCATTTTGTATCTATCTGTATGCACCGGATATCTTCCATATCCTGTTCTATACAACAGATCCTGAAATGGCGGCATCTTGTTTGCATTGGTTGGCACTGGAAGGTTTTTTGGCAACGATCACACCTGTCATCACAAATGTGTTGATGGCACTTGGTATGAGACGGGAAGCTTTGAAGAATCTGCTCGTCAATCTGATCGTGAAGGGGGTTCTCATGGTTCCTTGTATTGCTGTATTTGGTTTTCCGGGAGCGGTCATCAGTACGATACCGGGAAATCTCTACATCATCTTTGCAAGTTGCCGGGCCATGCATAAGGAATACGGTATCGATTTCAAACGTATGTGGAAGGTATGCGTTAAGAGTCTGATCGGTCTTGTGTTTATGTTTGCGGCATGTGCCGGTCTTCGTATGATCGGGCTTGACGGTGCTGTTGGTGGTAAGATCGTAGCACTTGGAAAGTTCATGGCAAACGGTCTCTTGGTCATGGCGGTATATCTTGCTATATCTTCTTTCTTGAAGTTGCCACAGCAGGTATTCCATATGGATATCATCAGTGTGGTAAAGTCCAAGATAAAGAAATAAGGACTGATACATGTGAAGCGGATCGAAATGATCCGCTTTTCTGTATTGAAAGGAAAATACATGATAAACAGACTATTTTAGACATGTTTTTCATGTTTTTTGAGGGACGTAGCTTAGAGATTTTCCATAATAAAACCGCTCATATTGATGTTGTTTTTTGCGTATTTCTTTTGTGCAGCGTACTTATCTTCCATTTTTA
>X413_Lion__coassemble_73_pt1 | contig 27770 bp, 24 predicted proteins | sample X413_Lion__metabat2_high_PE_002 | metagenome-assembled genome bin X413_Lion | reverse complement strand
GCACAGCCGACGCAGGCACCTACGGATAAGCCGACAGTAACTCCGACACCGAGTGCACAGCCGACGCAGGCACCTACTGCTAAGCCGACAGCTAAGCCTACAGAGAAGCCGAATAGTTCCGATAAGAACGAAAACACAAACAATGACAAGAGACCGGCAACAGGTGATACAAGAAGCGCAATGCCTTGGGCATTCGTACTTGTTGGTGCAATTGCCGCAGGTTTCATCATTAAGAAGCACTAAGATACTGATGACCATCGGTAATTGGTGATTCCGGTAATAAGATAAGAGGACATTGTCAGAATAGGGCAGTGCCCTCTTTCTTTGTTGATAAGAATTTGGAAATTGGATATCCTGATAATGGATAGAGATATCTTAGAGAATAAAGGAGAATTAAAAAATGAAAAAGTTCATGACAGTAGTATTGGCCGGTGTGATGGGTATGTCACTGGCAGGATGCGGCGGAAATGACAAGGGGGGAAGTTCTGCTGAAATCAAGAGTGCTGAGGAGATCTTGACAACAGTTTGGGATGCTTATGAAGAAGACGATCGTTTCTTTGCCATGGGTGGATCTTACAACGATCCCAAGGAGAATATGCCGGGCACGATTCCGACTTCAGATACAGAAGGTCTTTCTTCCATTCTTGTTGTTCCGGAAGCGGATGCGGCTATGTTGGATGATGCGGCAAGTCTTGTTCACAGTATGAATGCCAATACATTTACAGCCGGTGCTTACCATGTGGCGGATGCCGGTGATACAAAGACATTTACGACCGATATGAAGGATGCAATGTTGAACAAGCATTGGATGTGTGGTTCACCGGAGACGATCAAGATCTATCAGCTTACAGATACATATGTTGTAACTGTGTTCGGGGCAGGGGAACTTGTGGATAATTTTGAGGATATTTTGGAAGAGAAGTATCCTTCTGTGGAAGCAGTCGCTGACGAAAGTTTGTAATCATGCTGTTTTCCGGGATCCCGTTTCTGTATTGGTTCCTTCCTTGCATGCTTGTATGTGCATTCTTTGTAAGAGGGAGGAACAGGAATCTTGTTCTGTTGTTATTCAGCTTGTTCTTCTATGCGTGGGGAGAACCGGTTTATATAGTATTGATGTTGGCCTCGATCCTGTTAGGGTATATCGAAGGCCTTTTCATTGCTCATACAACAGAGAAGAAACGGAAGATGGCACTGGCCTTGTCGTGTGCTGTACATATATGCCTGCTCGGGTATTTCAAGTATGCCGGTTTTCTGACTGCACAACTGCATGCATTTGGACTGCCCGTCAAGATCCTGAAGGTTGCACTTCCAATTGGAATATCCTTCTACACATTTCAGATCCTGGGATATCTGGTCGATGTATACCGAGGAACATGTAGACCACAGCATGATATCGTTGCTTTTGGAGCATATATCTCCATGTTTCCACAATTGATTGCCGGTCCGATCGTAAGATATTCCGATATCGAGAAAGATCTGACAAACCGTACAGTTCAGCTTTCGGATGTTTCGCTAGGCTATCGACGATTCATCATCGGTCTGGCCAAGAAGGTGTTGCTGGCAAATGCACTGGGAGAATTCTGCATGGTCTATAAGACAGCTGCCGAACCTTCCATACTGTATACATGGGCATATGCGGTCGTATACGCTTTGCATGTGTACTATGACTTTTCCGGTTACAGCGATATGGCCATCGGTCTTGGGAGGATCCTAGGCTTCAAGTTCATGGAGAATTTCAATTACCCGTTTATTTCCCATTCTATTGCTGAGTTTTGGAGGAGATGGCATATCAGCTTGGGCAGTTGGTTCCGTGACTATGTATATATTCCCATGGGAGGAAACCGTGTTCCTTTTGGAAGATGGATCTTCAATATCTTTGTGGTATGGTCATTGACCGGTCTTTGGCATGGAGCAGCCTGGAATTTTGTCATATGGGGACTGCTTTTTGCCGTATGTCTGGTTATTGAAAAATTGTTTTTTGGAAAGTATGTGGATGCCCATCCCGTATTGGGATATCTGTATACATTTGTGATATTGGCAGTGAGCTTTGTGGTCTTCGATGCCGGTTCTTTGGCGGAAGCAGGTTCACGTATCACGGTCATGTTCACGGGTGGGGGCTATCCTCTTTTATCCAAAGAGACAATGTATTACATCAAGAGTTATGGGATCACGATCTTGTTGGCACTCATAGGAACGGGTCCGTGGATCAAAGATCTCGTTCTACGTTGGAAAGAGAATGATAAGACAGCCGGGATCATCCGTGTCCTAGAGCCGATCGTATGGATCGTTCTTCTGATCATGGTGACATCCTGTCTCATTAATGATTCTTACAACCCGTTTCTTTACTTTAGATTTTAGGAGGAGCTATGTCAGAACATAAGAAAGATGTATGGAACGTCATACTCGTGACAGTGTTCCTTTTTGCCTTTGCCATTGGATGCATACTTAAACCGGCGGATGCTGTCTCATTGAGTGAACGACGGAAGTTAGCACAGTTTCCGGATATATCAGTCAAGAATATTGTGTCCGGTAAGTTTGCGAAGGGGTTTGAGAAATATGCAGTCGATCAATTCCCGTTACGGGATAAGTTCTTGCATATCAACACAAGTATGAATAGAAAATTGTTCGGTAGGAAAGATATAGATGGATCGTATGTGGAAAAAGATGCGGTATATGCCATGGAATATCCCATGCATACCGACAGCATTGACCATGCGGCAGATATATTTCACAAGATCACGGATGCTTATGTGGATGAGGAAAGCCACGTATATGCAAGTGTCATACCGGATAAGGCAAAGTATTTGGGTGAGGATGTACTGAAGATGGATTATGATGCTTTTGGCAAGGAAGTGAAAAAGGCGTTGGCGGATATGCAATACATAGATATCTATAACACCCTTACAAAGGAGGACTACTATCGTACCGATCCACATTGGCGCCAAGAGAAGATCGTTTCTACGGCACAAAAGCTGGCAAAGGCGATGGGAGTGGACATTTCGGAGTCATATGAACAGAAGGAAGCACCAAAGTTGTTCTATGGCAGTTATGCACCAAGGGTGCCGGATCTGCCCGGTGAAAAGATGTATTACCTCACGAATAAGATCTTGGAAGAGTGTGAAGTATATGACGGTCAGAATGGACGAATGATGGAGATGTACGATCTCTCTGCTGCCGGTGGTAGGGATCCGTATGAGTTGTATCTTGGAGGACCGTTGTCACTTGTGACGATCCGTAATAAGGAGATCCACAATGGCCGTAAACTGGTCATGTTCAGAGATTCCTTCGGTAGTTCGATTGCTCCGTTACTTGCGACAGGGTATGAAGAAACGACCCTTGTGGACATACGGTATCTGCCGAGTGCCATGCTGGGGAATAAGGTGGATCTTACCGATTGTGATGTGCTGTTTTTGTACAGTACATCGGTATTGAATCACAGTGAAACGTTGAAATAAAATAGTATTGTTCAGGGCGTGAAAAAAGGAAAAAACATGGTTTTATATAGGGGATTTGTGTGGTATTGTTTTCAATGGAAATAGGAATACATACATGTTTGTATGTATTATGAGGTTCGTGTTATGGATAAGAAACGCAAAAGTGTGGAATGCGGTAAGATCCTGTTCGGAGCTTTTTTGTTCTGTGCCGGATTGAACTGGTTTATCGTTCCTTTGAATCTCTACAATGGGGGTATTGTTGGTATTGCACAGATCATTCGTTCGTTGATAGGTGTGGATCTGGGCTTTGATCTCACCGGTGTGATCAATTTTATTTTGAACATACCGCTTCTCATCATTGCCTACACACAGTTGGGACGTTCGTTGTTCTTTAAGACCTTTCTGAGTATTGGGACACAAACGGTGTTATTGTCGTTGTTACCGATTCCTTCTACGCCTATCATATCGGATGTGGCTGTGTCTTGTCTTATGGGTGGTGTTATATGCGGGACAGGTATTGGTCTTACGTTGGAGGCGGGCGGTTCTTCCGGTGGCCTTGATATCGTGGGGTTGTATCTGACTAAGAAGTATAAGAACATCAGTGTCGGTAAGATCACGATCGTTGTAAATTGCTTCATTTTTGCGGCATGTGCAATCTTGTTTGAGCTTCCCACTGCGATCTATTCCGTGGCGTTCTCCTTTGTCTATTCATTGGCGGTGGATAAAACACATTTACAGAATATCAATACCAGTGTGATGATCTTTACAAAGAACAAGGGCATATATGATTTTATCGTTCATGATATGCATAGAGGTGTTACATACTGGCAGGGCACAGGTGGTTATACCGAGACAGATACATATGTGATCTACACGGTCTTGTCTAAGTATGAAGTTCGTACATTGCGTCATAGACTTGCGGAGAAAGATCCCAATGCCTTTGTTATTGTGACAGAGCAGGATCAGATTCTCGGCAATTATGAGGTCAGATTGTAATACAGTGTTTGTTGGGATGGTGGCTATGATGTCATCATCCTTTTTTATGCTTGGCAGTGTCTTTGTATAAACAAAAGAAAAGGCACCATAAGGTGCCTTGTGGGATCAGAGGTATGTATTGATTACATCAACTGGCGGAACATTTCGATGACCTGTTCCTTTGTTGCTTCTCTCGGGTTGCCCGGGCAGCATGCATCGTTCAATGCATCGATGGCGAGCTGTTCGAGATCTTCTTCCTTGATGCGATCATTCTTAGGATTGATGCCTACATCTGCAGAAAGCTTCTTGACAGCATTGATAGCAGCGTCTCTGTATTCTTCCTGCGTCATTTCATCAACGCCTTCAACACCCATTGCACGAGCGATTTCTCTGTATTTTTCACCTGTGTAATCACGGTTGAATTCCATGGAGATCGGCAACAAAGATGCACATGCAACACCATGAGGTGTATCGTAGTGAGCACTCAGCGTATGAGCCATGGAATGGTCAATGCCAAGACCTACATTGGAGAAGCCCATGCCGGCGATGTACTGACCAAGAGCCATACCTTCTCTGCCGCTCTTTTCATTGGCAACAGCAGAACGAAGATTCTTGGAGATGAGGCGGATAGCTTCCAAATGGAACATATCTGTCATTTCCCAAGCAGCCTTTGTTGTATATCCTTCAATAGCATGTGTCAAAGCATCCATACCTGTAGCAGCTGTGAGTCCCTTAGGCATAGAAGACATCATCTCAGGATCGACAACAGCGATGATCGGCATATCATGCGGGTCAACACAAACGAACTTTCTCTGCTTTTCCGGATCTGTGATAACGTAGTTAATCGTTACCTCAGCAGCTGTACCTGCGGTTGTAGGTACGGCAATGATCGGAACACAAGGATTCTTTGTCGGAGCGTTGCCTTCGAGACTTCTGACATCTTCGAATTCAGGGTTTGCAATGATGATGCCGATAGCCTTGGATGTATCCATGGAAGAACCGCCGCCGATGGCAACGATGCAGTCAGCACCGCTCTTCTTGAACGCTTCAACACCGTGTTTTACATTTTCAATTGTAGGATTGGGCTTGATGTCGGAATAAACTTCATAAGGAACCTTGGCTTCATCAAGAAGATCTGTAACCTTGGAAGTTACACCAAACTTGATCAGATCCGGATCACTGGCAACAAACGCCTTTGTGAAACCGTGAGAATGGATCTCATTGACGATCTCAGCGATCGCACCTGCTCCATGATAGGATACAGGGTTGAGTGAAATACGATTAACCATGTTTTATATATCTCCTTTTGCGGTTGGATACCGCTTACACCCAAATTATAATCTTCACCAAAAAAAAGATAAGTTACACATTGCTTGGAGTGTCACTTATCTCAAGATGCCGAATTTTCGATAGACTTCCGCCAAGTCGTACGGCATAGCCCGCATCATCTTTTCTGCTAATTTGCAAGGTGGATAGGGAAGTTCATGCATGACCCACTTTACGGTCATATACACCGAAGACCAGCAGTACATATCCAGGATATCCAATATATCTTCAGGAATCTCTGTCATACCTTTGCGATGTAGAAGATCCTGATAGAAAGCAAAGATCATCTCATAATCATGATCCCGTAGGTTGTTTTGCTTATCGGACGCAAAGGCGGCACGAAAGAAAACATATTCTTCTTTGATATACTCGAATTTCTTCACCAGACCTTCGTAGATCGTTTTGCCGCTTCCCATTTGATCAAAGGACCGGTTGAGAAGGATATCAAAACGCCAATTGATCAAGTCGTACTTATCCGCAAAACAGCGGTAGAAAGTCTGACGTGAAAATCCGGCTTCTTCGCAGATCTGTCGAACGGTGATATTTTCCACCGGAGTTGTGCGCATGAGAGTTGTCATGGCTGATGCCAAAACATCCTTGGCAGATTCATTTGTTTTATCAGTTACTGTCGTCATGTATTGTTATGTTAACACAAAAGGGACAGGATGATCAGTTTTGACTTTGTTATGGATGTGAGCGGGTATACCATGTATACAAGGAAAGAGTATGCAGATATTGCCCGGGAAAAGTGATTTGAAGGGCATTGGCAGGGGGATTATGCAAAAAGATCTGACAAAAGGAAGTGTACTTGGGGCCATGGTCATGTTTGCTGTGCCGATGATCATAGGTGATCTTTTGCAACAGTGCTATAACATAGCGGATACTTTGATTGTTGGCAGGGTGCTTGGACGGGATGGTCTGGCAGCTGTGGGGTCATCGTATACATTGATGACATTTTTGACATCGATCTACATAGGGGCATGTTTGGGTAGTGGAACGGTGTTTTCGCTGAAGTATGGAAAGAAACAGATGGATGCCATGAAGAAGTCCATGTGGACATCTTTTCTTTTGGTTGGGGCGTCTACGGTCGTCATAACGGTGTGTTGCTATGTCGAGATCGATAGTATCTTGGTGTTTCTGCAGGTGCCATCTTCTCTATATGACATGATGAAAGAGTATTTGACAGTGATATTTACCGGTATGACAGCGGTGTTTTTGTACAACTGGTTTGCATGTTTGTTGCGAGCATTGGGAGATTCGCTTACGCCTCTTGTTTTCCTAGGGGTGGCTGCGGGCTTGAACGTCGTGTTGGATCTTATATTTGTGCTTCAGTGGGGGATGGGAGTACATGGTGCGGCTTTAGCCACAGTGTTTGCACAGTATGTATCGGGACTTGGTATCTTTCTATATACATTCAGCCGATTTCCGGAACTTAGGATCACTAAACGACATATGTCGATCGATCATGGTGATTTGCAAGAGATCGCTTCTTATTCTGTGCTTACATGTCTTCAACAGTCGGTCATGAACTTTGGAATTCTGCTTGTACAAGGGGTGGTGAATGGATTTGGGCCGGATGTGATGGCGGCTTTTGCGGCTGGGGTGAAGATCGATTCTTTTGTATATATGCCTGTACAGGATCTGGGGAATGCTTATTCTGTCTTTGCGGCTCAAAACAAAGGCGCGTGTAGAGAAGATAGGATCCAACTGGGGTTTCGCAAAGTATGTCGTGCTTCCGGGTTGTTTGCGGTGATGGTGTCTATTTTGGTGTGGGTCTTTGCAAAAGATCTGATGGGAGTGTTTATTACCGGATCACCAAATATCGTTGCCGAAGGTGTACGTTATTTGCATGTGGAAGGTGCGTTCTATGTTGGTATTGCTGTTTTGTTCCTGCTGTATGGATATTTCCGTGCAATAGGATGGCCGGGCATGTCATTGGTGTTGACGGTGATCAGTCTTGGTACGCGTGTCGTGTTGGCCTATGTGGCCGCATACTTTCACAATGTGAGCGGTGTTTGGTGGGGTATCCCGATCGGTTGGCTTTTAGCAGATGCAATAGGTTTGATGGTTATGAAAAGGCGAGAAAAAAGCCATATCGAATGATGTGGCTTTTTTTGTGTGACAGGCTATGCGTGATCTTCCGTAATGATGTGATTTCTGACGATGGCACGGATGCTGTCATAAAGAAACGGCTTTAGCTCTTCAAACGACATGGGGTCATTTTCCAAAATAGTGCTGAAAGAAGAAGAACTGGCCAATTCGATGATCAGAAACAACATTGTTTCCGGAGCTTTTAAGTGAACGGTCTCAGATGATAACAAACGTGTGCAAAGACCTTCTACAGTTGGTTTATCGGTATCCGGTTCCTGCATCGTCACAGCGTGGCGGAAGATCCCCCAACTGAGATTCTTGGAGATGAATCGCAGAATGGGTTTGTTCTCCTGCATGAAAGTCAGGATGTAGTCCACCAGATACAAAATGCGATCTTCAAAATCCGGGATGTTTTCCCGGGCCATATGATCCAAAGCATCTTGAAACAGTTGCCCGGCCACCCTTGCCAGCAGTCTATCACGGATCTGGTACTTGTCTTCAAAGTACAGATAGAATGTACCCTTGGCTACACCGGCATGTTTGGCGATCTCACTGATCGTTGTGCGTTCAATGCCTTGCTTCAGGAATAATTCATAGGCACTGATGAACAGAGCCTCTAATTTTGCTTGTTTATTTTCCTCGATCTTGCTCATACACACACATGATATTTACAAAATGACCAAAAGTCAATATTTGTCTACGAAGATATTGACTGTCGGTCATTTTAGAATTATATTATTGCACGTATTAAAAATGACTGATGGTCATTCGGAAAGGAGACGTATGGTTAAAGTCGGTAAGAAGATAGTGAAATGCCGGGTATTGATACTGATCTTGAGTTTTCTACTCCTGATCCCCGCCGGTATGGGCTATCTGAAAACACGTGTAAATTACGATATCTTGTATTACCTGCCGGATAACATCGACACGATGGTAGGTCAGGATGTCTTGATGGATGAGTTCCATAAAGGGGCGTTCGCACTTGAGGTGGTCAAGGGTATGACACCGGAAGAGGAGGTCGAAACAGCCCACAAGATCGAAGATGTTGAGGGTGTTGCGGATGTGATCTCTTATGAATCCTTGACGGATGCGTCCATTCCGGTATCCATGGTTCCTGAAAAGTTTAAACAGTATTTCTCCAACGGTGATGCTTCACTGATGGCAATCTTCTTTGCGGATACGACATCTGCCGATGAGACGATGGCAGCCGTGAAAGAGATCCGTCAGGTCACCGGGAAAGATTGTTTCTTGAGTGGTATGTCTTCCGTTGTTACGGATATCAAAGATTTGGCAGAGACGGAAATGCCTATGTATGTTGTGATCGCAGCATGTCTTACGTGCATTGCCTTGGCGATCTTTATGGATTCCTGGGCAGTACCGGTATTCTTCATGTTGAGCATCGGTATGGCGGTCATCTACAACTTGGGAACAAATGTATTTGTTGGAGAGATCTCCTACATTACAAAAGCATTGAGTGCAGTATTGCAGTTGGGTGTTACGATGGACTATTCCATCTTCCTGTGGCATAGCTATGAAGAGAATCAGATGCGATTCCCGGGGGATGATGAAAGAGCCATGGCACATGCTATCTCCAATACATTCTCTTCTGTGGCGGGTAGTTCCACTACAACGATAGCCGGATTTATCGCTTTGTGCTTCATGAGCTTCACGCTTGGTGCGGATATGGGTATCGTTATGGCCAAGGGCGTTGTCTTCGGTGTTATCGCGTGTGTAACGATCTTGCCTTCCTTCATCCTTTGTTTCCGCAAGCTGATCGATAAGTCTAAGCATCGTACGATCATGCCGAATATGAAGAAACTTGCGGAAGGTGTTGTGAAGCATCGTGTTGCCATTGCGGTATTGTCATTGGTCCTTCTTGTTCCGGCATTCTATGGCTATTGCCATACTCCGGTGTATTACAACTTGGATGCCACATTGCCGAAATACCTTGACAGTATCAAGTCCAATGAGGTGCTGTCCAAGGAATTCGATATGAATGCCACCCATCTTGTACTTGTTAAATCCGATTTGTCCAGTAAGGATGGCAAGGCGATGTTGAAAGAAATGTCCGATGTGGACGGTGTCAAGTTTGCTCTTGGCATGGACAGTGTAGTGGGGTCGGCAGTACCTAAGGATATGTTGCCAAGTGATCTTACCGGTGTCCTGTCCCATGGGGATTGGCAGTTGATGATGGTCCAGTCTGCTTATAAGTCAGCCAGTGATGAGGTCAATAACCAGTGTACTGAGCTCAATAACATCATCAAGAAATACGATAAGAACGGTATGTTGATCGGTGAAGCACCGTGTACAAAGGATCTGATCACGATCACCGATCATGACTTTAATGTCGTCAGTGTGATCTCCATTGCCCTTGTATTCTTGATTATTGCGATCTCGTTTAAGTCGGTGGTCTTGCCGATCGTACTTGTGGCAGTCATCGAGTTTGCCATCTTCATCAATATGGGCATCCCGTATTTCACAGGAACAGAACTTCCGTTTATTGCTTCTATCGTCATCGGTACGATCCAGCTTGGTGCAACAGTAGACTATGCGATCTTGATGACGACCAGATATAAGAAAGAAAGATGCAAAGGAAAGAGTAGACAGGAAGCTGTCACGATCGCATTGGAAACATCCATTGCTTCCATCATCGTATCGGCCAGCGGCTTCTTTGCAGCAACGATCGGTGTTGGTCTCTATTCCGATATCGATATGATCTCAGCTTTGTGTTCTTTGATGGCAAGAGGTGCGATCGTCAGTATGGTCGTCGTTATTCTTGTCCTGCCGTCAACGTTGATGCTGTTTGATCACTTGATCTGCAGGACTACGAAAGGTATGAAAGGCATTTTGGAAGCGGAAAAGAAAGCGCAGTAGGAGGAAATATGAAAAGAAAGTTGGTTTGCGCATGTAGTGCGGCTATTCTTGCTGCATTGGCAGTTGGTAGCACAGGCACGGTTTGGATGCAGGTAAATGCTGCAGATGAAAAGCCGGTCGATAGCATCGATCAAGAATCGGTACCTGCTAAAGATGAAACGGTATATGTAAAGGTCAACGGAAACGGGGATGCCGGTAGTATCGTCGTATCCGATCAATTGAGAAATGTTTCCGGTAAGAAACAGATCAAAGATAAGTCGGGATTGAAGGATATCTTCAATGCCAAGGGAAATGAAAAGTTCACACAGAACGGTGATGTACTGACATGGGATGTGGATGGTAAGGATATCTGCTACCAGGGAACAAGTACTAAGAAGCTTCCGGTCAATGTGGAAGTGAAGTATGAATTGGATGGCAAGGTAGTAAAGGCAGAAGAACTGTCCGGTAAGAGTGGTCATCTTGTCATCCACTATAACTACAAGAATGTGACAAAGGACGACGGAAAGTTTGTGCCGTTTGTCATGTTGACAGGTATGATCATGGACTCCGGCATTTATCACAATGTCACGATCGACAACGGCAAGATCATTTCCGACGGTGACAGAGATGTTGTTGTTGGGTTTGGTGTGCCGGGCATCAAGGATGAACTTGATCTGGATACAGATAAGCTTCCGGAAGGATTTAAGATCGAGACAGATGTGGAGAATTATGAAGCACCTGAAACGATCACATTTGCGTCCAATGACATCTTTACCCAGTTGGCGGACGTGGATACGACACAGTTGGATGAGTTGAAGGATTCCATGAATACGTTGGGCGATGCTGCCGATCAGTTGCAGGATGGCTCAGAGGCATTGAAGGAAGGTTTGGATACACTTCTTTCTTCCATGGATACGTTGACAGATGGTGTCAATAAACTGGCCGATGGTTCTGCTCAGTTGCAGGATGGTTCCGATCAGTTGGAAGGTGGTTCGGCACAGTTGGCCGACGGTCTTGATACGGCTTATGGCAAAGTAAGTACAGCTTTGGCACCGGGTATGCAGCAGTTGTATGACGGTATCAGTCAGATGAAGACAAGTATGCTTGCTCCGGATGCCCTTCCTGCTTTGGCAGAAGGCGTACAGCAGTTGTATGACGGCTTCTATGGTAAGACGGGTAACGATCAGTCTTTGACATCCGGTGCGGATGCTTTGGCAGACGGAACATCTGATCTCAATGCCAATGTGGAAGCATCTTTGATCCCGGGCACATTGCAATTGAAAGATGGTACAGCTTCTCTTGATACTAAGGTGAATGGTTCTCTTGTGCCGGGTATCTTGAAGGTCCAAGGGGGTCTTACCACGGTCTATACAACATTCAATGACAGTCTGGAACCCGGTGCTTTGAATTTGAAGAAAGGGGCATCCGATCTCAACGGTCAAGTAGAAGAAAGTCTTCTTCCGGGTGTAGAACAGCTACGTACCGGTGCGGATACATTGACGGACAAAGTTACCAATGAACTGCAGCCCGGTGTACAGCAGTTGCAGCAAGGTGCCGATCAACTTGGTGAAGGTGCAGGTACACTTTCCAATGGTATCAGCGATCTGTCCAACGGTCTTTCCGGTGAGGATGGATTGACAGTCGGTGCAGCAAAACTTCAAGGCGGTGCGGAACAACTTGGAGCCGGTGCCACTAACCTCAGCAATGGGCTTAACGATCTTTCCGGTAAGATCGAGGCACTGAGTAATGGTCTGAATCAGCTTGCATCTGCAGCTCCGATGTTGAAGAATGCAACGACTCAGCTTGATCAATATGTACAGGGGCTTTCTGATAATGTGAATGTTACGGTCAATGCTGAGAATGCTCCGGTGACAAATGTTACAGGTTCTGCTTCTGTTTCTTATAATGGTGCAGAACAGAACAAGGCTGCGATCGATTCTTTGAATGCTGCCAAGGCAGCTCTTGATCCGCAAACGGATGCATCTGCCATTGCTTCTATCGATGCTTCCATTGCTGCTCTCTCTGCTACTCAGACGGTAAGTGGTAATGTCACGATTGCCTCCGGTACCGGAACGGTATCCAATTACACTACAACAGCATCTATCCCCAATGTGGCTCGGATGAAGACACTATCTGCTCTTAGCAAGGCCGGTGCCGCAACAGCATCCGCTGCTTTGAATGAAGGGGAAACACCACTGGCCGGCAGTTTTTCCAAAGTGTCCGGTGTGATCAAAGATCAGCTGGCACCGGGTGCTGCCAATCTTGCCAACGGTCTTAATGGACAGGGTGGTCTTGTGGAAGGTACAAAGGCATTGAAGGCCGGTGCCGATCAGGCAGCCGCCGGGGCAGCACAGCTCAAGAAGGGTGCCGGAGACCTGCACACAGGTATTACAACAACATTGACAAATGGCATCGGGCAGATTTCTGATGGAGTCACACTTCTTAGCAACAAGGCTTCTTCCGAACTTAAGCCGGGTGTAGATAAGCTGGCTGAAGGTGCAAAGAAGCTTCATGATGAAGGTACAACAAAGCTTGCGGTAGGTGCCGGAGAATTGTCCGATGGTATCGGCAAGGTGAAGAAGGAGGGCATTGAGCCCTTGAAGAAGGGTTCCGATGATCTGGCGGCAGGTACGGAAGACCTCAAGAACGGAACAAAGCAACTTGCGTCCGGTGCATCTGATCTTGCGTCCGGTGCACAACAGCTCCATAATGACGGAACACAGCCTCTCAAGGAAGGTGCTGCTTCCCTGAAGGAAGGCGTTCATACAGCCGGAGACGGTGTTGCTAAGCTCAATGATGCTGTCAATGGCAACAACGGCCTGCTCGTACAGGTCAACGGTGGCATTGGTCAGCTTTATGACGGAGCATATCAGTTGAAGGAAGGTGTTTCCGGCAACGGTGGGCTGACTGAAGGTCTTGCCGCATTGCGTGAAGGTTCTCATACACTACATAACGGCACAAAGACGATGCAGAGCGGTACAAGAACACTTGGTGATGGTGTCGGTGCTCTTCGTTCCGGTGCCGGTCAGATGAAAGACGGTGTTGTTAAGCTGGATGATGGTGCAGGTACATTGAAGGACGGTATGACGGAATTCAACAATACAGGCATCAAGAAACTGACAGATGTCTTCAACAATGAACTTGGTGATCTCTTCAATGATCTGAAGGATCTGCTGGATTCCTCCAGAGACTACAACAGCTTCTCCGGTATCTCCGATGATATGGACGGTGAAGTGAAGTTCGTATTCGTCTCCGATGAAGACAATAAGTAAGTAACGTAAAAGAGATCGTTATTACCTCACGATACATAAGAAAAGTTTAAGAAGGTTCTAGGGCTTGATTTCTTGCTTGGCAAGGAGTCAGGCCCTTAGTGTTATACTGTTGTCATAAAGGAGAACAAATGAACAAAAAACGTTTTATACAAATATTCTTATGTTTTGGAGTGCTTACTGCAGCAGGGTGTTCTAGTCCGGACGCAAGTAACGCAGCAGCAAACACCAGACAAGATGCATCTATTATAGTAACAAAACCGGAAACACCACCCACTAATCAACCTTCTGCTGCGTATAGTACATATTCGGTAGATGCTTGTGACTTGAGTGGGTATCGGGAACCAAATGCTGTTGTGGATGTGGGATACGGTGACAGGGAATACTGGGCATATACAAATGAATACGGTCAGCTGGTCAAAGTTACCGCCGCTAAGATCACCTTGCAAGATGAAAATACAGAGCCGACAGTCAATCATCGCTATTGTACAGATGAAGCATCTGTACGTGGTACAGAAAGAAAAGAATATGACCAAGGACATGTCATAGCGGATAGTCTTGGAGGTGTCTCCAATGCTTACAACATCACCCCTCAGCAAGCTTATCTTAACCGTCATGGTGATCAGGCTTACATGGAAAAGGTTATTCGTGATGCGGGAGGATGCACGGATTTCACAGCTGTGATCACATATCCCGATGAAAAGACGCAGATTCCAAGCCATTATAGTTATACATATACCGTCAATGGAAATACGGTACATGATGAATATGACAATGTCGATCCCCGTGACACTGTACCGGCGGGTACCGATGCCCAGGCCAAGGTATATGCCTCAAAGCGAGGAACCCGTTACCATGCTAAGTCGGATTGCAGTGGTATGAAAGACCCGGAATGCATTACGGTGGAGGAAGCGAAACAGAGAGGCCTCAAGCCTTGCGATAAATGTGATTAAAGATAAAACGGATCCTGAATGACGGACGAAACAACAGTCCGATCCCAAGGATTCGCTTTTTGTTTGCGAACAACAAAGACATTAAAAAGATGCCCTTGCGGGCACCTGTTACTCGATCGGACGTTGGTAGAAACGTCCGTAGAAATGATTGGTCTTATAAGAATTGATGATCACATTCGGTTTGACGGAACGGATGCAATCCACCACATCCGCCTCTTCGTACGTACTGATCACAGTTTTGCAAATATAGACAGGCTTGTTGCTGTAGGCACCGTATGCCTTGATGACACTCATGCCATGCTTGAAATTGTCGATATATGTACGTGTGATCGGTTCCGGATCGTCCGTGGTCACTTCGATCGTCACTTGTGCATATCTTTGATAGAAACTGTCGATCGTACGTGTGGAGATGAACTGGAAGATGATAGACCATCCGGCATGGCTCCAACCGAAGATGAAGCCGAAGATCACGATCACGATACAATTGAAGATGAAGACATAATCCCAAATGCTCTTATGGATCTTGTTGGAGACATACAAAGCAATGAAGTCAGTACCACCTGTGGAACCGTCTGCTTTCAATGCCAGCAAGATGCTGAGACCATACAAGAAACCGCCAAACAATACATTCAATGTCAAATCGTTGAACATCGGTTGAAAGTTCATGATCTTCAACAACAAAGAGGTCAGCCCGAATTGCAGACAACTGAGAAATGTAAATCGTTTGGACACACTCTTATATGCCAACAATGCCGCCGGAAGGTTTAACAAAAGAATGCCGACAGACACCGAAAAATCAATGCCAAAGAGAGCAGTGATCTTGTTTATCAACAACGCCACACCGGTAAACCCACTGGACAGAAGATTACATGGATTCATGAATGTTTGAATGACAAATACCTGCAGGAAACTGCTGGCGATCGTCATAATGATCGAAAAGACCAACCGAACGGATTTGATCTTTTCCAGGTTATGCAATGTTCTACTCATAATAAACCACCTACTTCCATTATAGATAAGAACACTTTCTGTGCGTCTAGTAATTTTTCCTAGCATTAGGAAGAGATGCGATGTACAATTTCCTAAGATTAGGAAATAAGATAAAAGGGACGGTAAGTCTCAAACATGATAATGGGAGGCTGTATGTTGAATAAGAGACAGGAGAAGATCATCATTCTGCTGAACAACGTCAACCGTTGGATGACAGGAAAAGAGATAGCAGGTCTCATGAATGTTTCGGATCGAACGGTAAGAAGCGATGTGGAGCGTATCAACAATGAATATGCATCGCCTGTCATTGAATCCAGTCTGAAGAACGGTTACCGGATCAGCCCTTCCGGTATGCACAGCGTGCCGACGGACTTATCGCGGATGGTTCCGCAGACACCGGAAGAAAGATGCATCTATATCATAAGAGAACTTCTGTTTAAAAAGAAGGAGATCAACCTGTTGGAATTGCAAGATCAGGTATATATCAGCGGATATACGATAGAAAACGATCTGAAGAGGATCAGAAAGATACTCGAACCCTACGATGATCTGAAGATCGAAAGATCCAAGAACAAGATCTATCTCAGTGGCAGTGAAGGGGCAAAGCGGAGATTGTACAAAGACCTTTTGACAGAGGAGACCAAAGGAAACTTTCTCAATCTCAACAACATGATCAATCTATATAAAGACTTTGATCTTCTGAAAGTCAAACAGGAGTTGGATGCGGTGTTGGAAAAGTACAACTACCATGTCAGGGAGACAGCTATGCCGATGTTATTGATGCATATTGGGGTATCGGTGGAGCGAATGATGCATCAGAATTATGTGATCCACGATCGGGAATATGAAGATCTCAAAAAGAGTACGGAATACAAGATAGCGGTGGAGTTTTATTATGCTCTTTCGCAAAAAATCGATATCGTGTTCACGGAAGCGGAAGCGGAACAGTTGGCTTTGCTTCTGATGGGAAAGAAAAGTGATGCATATATCCAAAATAAGATAACGATTCATGATAAAGAGTTTGATGTGGAAGATATCGTTAATGACATCATAGAAGATATATATGTCACATATGATGTGGATTTTCGGAAAGACGGTGATTTGAAATCGGGACTTCGTAATCATATCCGGAGTTTGATCGAGAGAAAGATGCAAGGTGTGGAAGCACAGAATATGTATCTTCCGGAAGTGAAGAAGAAGTATCCGCTGATCTTTGATATGAGTGTCCGAGCCGGTCGTAAGTTGGAGACTTTGATCGGATGCAGTATGGGGGAAGATGAGATCGGCTTCCTGGCTCTGCATTTTGGCAGTGCGTATGAAAAAAGCAGCAGTTATGATAAATATAAAGTGCTGCTTGTTTGTCCGGGAGACGGTTTGTTGAGCAGCAGATGCTTGCAGAAGATCGAGGCGCGCTTCTCCGATCGTATTGAGATCATCGGTCAGATCAGCATGTTTGAAGAAAGCGTGGTCAATGACATGTCACCGGATCTGATCTTGACAACATTGCCTTTGATCCACAGATTGGAGATCCCCACTGTACAGATTTCACTGTTTGTGGATGCCGAAGATGAAAACAACATTTTTTTCACACTTCGCAATATGGATAGAAACCGCAACAGAGACAAGTTTGAGACGGTCATTAAAAATTTGATAAGGCCGGAGTTCTTCTATGCGGATATGCAAGCACAAGATCCGGAGGAAGTTATCAAAATGATGGCAAAGGATCTGGAAAAAGCGGGATATGTCAGTGAATCTTTTTGCGATAGTGTGTTGCAAAGAGAGCATTTGTCAGCCACATCTTTTGAACTTGGTTTTGCTTTGCCTCATGCAATGAACATGAATGCCATCAATTCCTGTCTCTCCATTGCCATCTTACGGGATGCTGTTCCTTGGGGAGGGGTAAATGTACGGCTTGTTATCATGCTTGCCATTCGCGAATCCGATCGCAAGATGCTCGGCACATTCTTTGATTGGATGACAACGGTGGTTTCAGATTCTGCAAAGTTCAGTAAACTTTTGCAGGTGGATACTTATGACAGTTTCTTAGAACAGATCACGGGAGGTCAAAATGGGTGAGAAAAACAGAAAGAAGCAGCTGCAACGCAGCGGTAAAGAAGTACGTGTTCCGGTAGAAAAGAAGACGTTCTTCGATCACAGAAAGTGTGATGTCGATCATATGCATAGATTTACAGCATATCTTATCGACTGGTTCGTCGGTGGACTTTGCATGAATCTGCCGATCCTGCTGCTTTGGCTCTTCAATACAAAAGACATCGACTCTGCCACGAATATGAGTTTGTTGAAGTTTTCGGATAAATTGGGTATGAACATGGCTCTTGTTGCAGCGGGGCTTGGTATTCTTGCGTCATTGTTCTATTTCGTCTATGTGCCGTGGAAGATCACGCCGGGACAGACACTTGGTAAGAAGATCATGCATTTTAAAGTTGTCAGGACCAACGGTGATGAGGTCGGTCTTGGTAGATGGATAGTGCGTGAAGTGGTGGGTATCATGATCTTGGAAGGGGTCGTATACCATGTCAGTGGTTTGTGGAAAGAGGCATTGGATTTGATCACGGGATTGAATTTCTCCGGCATTCTTATGTGGGAAGGGATCATCGTTACGGTGGCCAGTGGTTTGATCAGTATGTTCTTCCGTAGTCATCGTATGATCCATGATTATCTTGCGGATACAAAAGTGGAGATGTGTTGATATAATATAACTATAAAGATACGGATTTACCTTTTTCAAATGTTCTTCCTAAGACTAGGAAATGAGGAAACAAGAAATTCGTTTACACAATCTTTATAATAGAAAATGTAGGAGGTATTACCATGAAAAAAATCTATTTGTTTTGCAGTGCCGGCATGTCCACAAGTATGCTGGCCAGCAAGATGCAGGCATGTGCCGATGCACATAAGTTGCCTGTATCTGTGAAGGCCTTCCCGCACGGAAAGCTCGGGGAGATCATTGAAAAAGATCGTCCGGATTGCATTTTGCTCGGTCCGCAGGTCAAGTATCTGTATGATGAAACGGTTGCCAAGTATGGGGAAACAGGCATTCCGATCTTCGTCATCGATGCGGCTGACTATGGCGTTATGGACGGTGAAAAGGTCTTGAAGAAGGCCATTGTTGAAATGAAGAAGGCAAAGTAAGTCTTTACAGTGTTTCTTTAGGAGGATAGATAATTATTATGATGGAAAAACTGGAAAAACTCATGATGCCATTGGCAGAGGCCATCGGTAAGAACAAGTACCTCATCGCGATCCGTGATGGTTTCCTTGTTTCGACACCGTTGTTGATCGTCGGTTCGATCTTCCTGCTTTTGGCTAACTTCCCGATCCCGGCATGGCTCGAGTTTATCGAGGCAACAAAGATCGGCGGCGTATCTATTGCAAGTCTTTTGGCTAAGCAGTCTGATGCCACATTCTCTATCATGGCTATTTTTGCCACAATGGGCATCGGTTATTCGTTCTCTAAGCAGCTGAATCCGAAGGCGAACGGTATCTTCGGTGGTGCTGTTGCTCTGATGGCATGGTTCATTCTCATGCCTTTCACTGCTACAGGTGGTATCAAGCAGGCATTTGATGCCAGTGGTGCTGTGATCGAAGCAGGGGAAGCGGTCAAGGCTACAGTATCCGGTATCGATATCGGCTGGGTAGGTGCCAAGGGTATCTTTGTTGGTATCATCTGTGCATTCGTCGGTGTTCATCTCTATACATGGGCTGAAAAGAAGGGCTGGGTCATCAAGATGCCGGCAGGCGTACCGCCGACAGTCGTACAGTCTTTTGCAGCATTGATCCCGGCAGGCATCGTAATGCTGTTCTTCTTCATCGTTAATACGATCTTTGTGGCATGTGGAACGGATGCATTTACATTCATCTTCACATTCTTGCAGACACCTTTGCTTGGTGTGGGTGATACATTGGGAGCAATGATCATTGCTTACATCTTCCTGCATATCTTCTGGTTCTTCGGTGTCAACGGTTCTTCTGTTGTTGGTGCTGTTTTCAACCCGATCCTGCAGACATTGTCTCTTGAGAATCTCAATCTCTATCGTGAAGTAGGTGCAGCCGGATTCACTGTTGCTAACGGTGCACATATCATCTCCGGTCAGTTCCAGGATCTGTTCGCTACATTCGGTGGATGTGGTTCTACTCTGTCCTTGTTGATCGCTATGTTGCTGTTCTGCAAGTCCAAGCGTATTCGTGAGCTGGGCAAGCTCGCTCTTATTCCGGGTATCTTCGGTATCAACGAACCTATCGTCTTCGGTCTTCCTATCGTGCTGAATCCGACGATCTTGATCCCGTTCGTATTGATTCCGACGATCAATATCATTCTGTCTTACTTTGCTATGAGCTTTGGTTTGTTCCCGCCGTGCAACGGCATCAACATTCCTTGGACAACGCCGATCTTCATTTCCGGTCTGTTGGCTACGAACTGGGTCGGTGCATTGTTCCAGCTTGGTCTTTTGATCCTCGGTGTATTCCTTTATATGCCGTTCATCAAGATTATGGACAAGCAGTATTTGAAGGAAGAACAGGATGCTGCCGCTAAGGCGGAAAGTGCTTCTGAGGAAGAAGATATCAACCTTGATGACATTTCATTCGATGATCTTTGATAAATAGCGAAGGGAGGATCCTATGCTGAAGATTATTATGATTTATGACCAGATCCAGGCAGGTGCCGGGACAAAAGATGACAAGATGGTTCCGCTTGCTTTGAAGAAAGAAGCTGTGGGGCCGGCTGTTATGATGGAACCGTTCCTGAAAGAGATCGACGCAAAAGTGGTTGCATGTCTGTATTGCGGTAACGGCTTTTACAGAGAAAACCATGATGAAGTGGTGCGTAAGCTGACGGCGATGGTTAACAAGATCCATCCGGATGCGGTTATGTGCGGACCTTGCTTCAATTATGCGGATTATGCGGATATGGCAGCCAATGTTGCATTGAGCATCAATGAAAATACGGATGTTCCGGCTATTGCGGCAATGTCTGAAGAAAATGAAGAGGTGATCTCTCAGTTTAAGGATCGCATTCTGATCGTTAAGACGCCGAAGAAGGGCGGCATTGGCCTGAATGACGCATTGCGCAGTATGTGCAAGACTGTCAGGGCATTGGCTGATGGCAAAGATACGAGCAGTTTGAAAGAGGAAGTTTGCTTCCACTGACAAGTAATAAGAGATGGGGGATTTCCTTCCATCTCTTTTGTTTTCAATAAAAGGAGAAAAATATGTTTGGTATTATTGCAACATGGAGAATGGCTTTGGAAGGTATTACCGAGGCCGATCGTATGATGAAAGAAGGTAGTGATGCTGCCGATGCAGTTGAGACAGCTGTACGTGCTGTGGAAGACTTTGAATTCTACAAGAGTGTGGGCTATGGTGGACTTCCCAATGAAGAGATGGAAGTGGAACTTGATGCAGCGTTCATGGATGGCACAACACTTGATGTGGGTGCTGTCGGTGCCATTAAAGACTTTGCTAACCCTGTTAGTATTGCCCGTGCTCTTTCCCAAGAACCGGTCAACAATTTCCTTGTTGGTGCGGGTGCGGAAAAGTATGCCCATCGTCATGGTTTTGAGAGAAAGAACATGTTGACAGAACGGGCCAAGATCCATTATCACAACCGTGTTGTGGAAACGACGAATACGGAACTTAAGCCGTATTCCGGTCATGATACAGTCGGTATGGTATGCCTTGACAAGACAGGTCATATGACAGCTGCCACAAGTACAAGCGGACTTTTCATGAAGCATGCAGGCCGTGTTGGAGATTCTCCTGTATCCGGTTCCGGGTTCTATGTTGATTCGGAAGTGGGCGGTGCCAGTGCAACAGGTCTTGGTGAAGATGTTATGAAGGGATGTGTATCTTATGAGATCGTACGTCTTATGAAAGAAGGCAAGACACCGCAGGAAGCATGTGATATTGCCGTAGATACATTTGATGCTGAACTTAAGAAGAGAAGAGGCAAGGCCGGAGACATGTCACTTATCGCCATGAATAACAAGGGCGAATGGGGTGTAGCCACAAACATTGAAGGATTCTCTTTTGCGGTCGCCACAGAAAATGAGGAACCTACTGTATATCTCGTTAAGTTTGACAAAGATCATAAGCGTTATTTCGAAGTTGCTTCCAAGGAATGGATGGACGACTATATGAGAACAAGAACTGCACCGTTGGTGCGTAAGTAAGAGGTCATTATGGAAGAAGAACTGTTGCGTAAAGTGGACGAGATCTCCGACCAAATGATAGACGGTATCAAATCCATTGTTCAGATCGATTCCGTTCGCTCTGAGCCTAAAGAAGGGATGCCTTTTGGGGAAGGTGTTAACAACGCTTTGGAAGCCACCCTTGCTTTGGCTCGTTCCCTTGGTTTTGAAACGGAAAATGTTGATCATGTCGTCGGCATTGCCAAATACGGTGAAGGAGATGACTATATCGGTATCATGGGTCATCTAGATGTGGTACCGGTCGGAGATGGATGGAATCATCCCCCGTTCTCCGCATATGAAGATGAGACAGGACGCATCTTTGCAAGAGGGATCCTAGACAACAAAGGACCTGTTCTTTCTTGTCTCTATGCTCTTTATGCCATTAAAGAACTCGGTCTTAAACTCAAGCACCCGGTATGGGTCATGTTTGGTACAAATGAAGAAACGGGTTTTGCTGATCTTCAGCACTTTCTCAAAGTCAGAAAGCCACCGATCATGGGTTGGACACCGGATTGCAAGTATCCGGTCGTATATGCGGAAAGAGGCAGAGGTGCGTATCAGATCACGGCATTTTATGAACATCAAAAAGATTTCAATGCTTTTGTGAATGAATATTTACTCACAAGTGATGAACATGCCAACAAACTCGGTCTGGATATCAAAGACCCGGAATTCGGTGTTATGCAGATGAGAGGGAAACTTCTTGCCGATGTAGAAGGCAAGCTGGCATTCAACTTCACCCTCAGTTATCCGGCTTCTATTACCAATGCTGAGATCATGAAGAAGATCGAAGAGAAACTTCCCCATACTCTCACATTGACATGCACAGGTAATTATGATCCGGTACGTTTTGAAAAAGACTGCTTCTTGTGCCGTACATTGAAAGATACATACGAGACAGTTACCGGTATGGATGGCACTCCTGTTACAACGACAGGTGGTACTTATGCCAAGATCATGCCTAATATTGTTCCCTTTGGACCGAGTTTCCCGGGCCAGAAAGGAATCGGCCATAATCCAAATGAATGGATGGACCGCAAGGATCTCATTACCAATGCTAAGATCTATGCATTGAGTATCTTGCGTGTTGCACAGGGAGAATAAGAACTATGACAATGATAGAAGTATGTGCAGGCAGTTATCAGGATTGTCTTGCGGCATGGCATGGTGGTGCCAAGAGAGTGGAGCTTAACAGTGCTCTTAGTGTAGGTGGTCTTACGCCAAGTGTGGCGACTTTACGTCGGGTCAAGAAAGAGACCGGACTGAAGGTCATTTGTATGGTTCGTCCGCGTGCTGCCGGCTTCTGCTATGATGCACAGGATGTTGCCATTATGTTGGAAGATGCAGAGATCCTGTTGGAGAATGGAGCCGATGGCATTGCCTTTGGTTTCTTGCATGAAGATGGTTCGGTAGATGTGGAAATGACAAACAGGATGGTAGAGCTTGTACATCGATATCATGGGGAAGCTGTCTTCCATCGTGCATTCGATGTCACACCCGATCCCTTTGCGGCCATGGAGACTTTGATCCGGTGTGGTGTGGATCGTGTTTTGACAAGTGGCCAGAAAGCCAAAGCCATGGCAGGCAAAGAACTGATCGCAGCTTTGCAACTGAAGTATGGCGATAAGATGCAGATTCTTGCCGGAAGTGGCATGAATGCATCCAATGCTATGGAAATGATCCAAGACACCGGTATCTCCCAGGTTCATTCCTCTTGCAAGAATTATGCATGTGACCCCACTACCGTAAAAGATGATGTCACATATGCATATCTTAGCGATGGCCATGAAAAAGATTATGATATCGTTGACGAAGCACTCGTCAGGAAGCTTGTCGAAGCCGTTCGATAACGATCTTCAAAGAAGAGCAGTCTGCTCTTCTTTTTTTCTTATCATCGGACATTCACACACGGGCGGCTGTAGAATGTTATACTTTGTATGATGGAGAGAAAAGCAATGAAACTTAAGAAGATCACAACAATGCTCGCAGCAACGGTCCTTACGATCGGGATCCTGCCGTGTCGAGTATATGCTGATGAAGACTTCAGCAATACGTCCTATTGGACAGACAGATGTACGAATATCGAGAACTTGAAAGGCAAAGACAAGCAGGTATGCGATACGTTTGTACAGCAGATGGCTTCGCAGTCATCGTCCATGACAGACAGACTTACCGAGATCGATTCCCAGCGTACTGAGATCTCTAAAAACATCGAAGAATATGAAACAAAGATCCGTGATTTGCAAAAGCAGGTCGACGGGTTGAAAGGACAGATCGATGATCTGCAAGGACAGATCGACAAATTGCAAGAGCAGATCGATGCCAAGCAAGCCAAGGCAGACGACCTTGAGAAGAAAGTCATGGGACAGATCGAGAATTCTCAGTCAACGATGAGACTTTCCAAGATCGTTGATGTCCTTATGGGAGCTAAGACATTTACGGATTTTGTTCAGATCGTCAATGGACTGAGCGATATGACAAAATACAATGATAAGACCAGAAACGATCTGATCAGTGTCATGCAGGAGTTGGAAACTTCTCAAAAAGAGCTTTCCGATAAGCAAAAAGATCTGCAAGGAAAGCAAGAAGATGCGCTTGTCAGTCAGTATGAGGCAGAGGTCATTCAGGAAGAGTATGAGGCTCAGAAGAAAGATCTGGATAAGCAATATTCCGAATTACAGTTGAGTCAGGAAGCATTGGCGGCTCAGAATGATAAAGTGTTGCAGGCGCAGGAAGAAGCCAAAGCTCAGGCTGCGGCGGAAGAAGCAGCACGCGCGGCGGAAGAAGCTCGTAAGCAGCAGGAAGCTCTTCAGCAGCAACAACAGTCCGGTGGCGGAGGTGGTGGTCGTCCCACAGCACCTGCTCCCGCTCCGCAGCCTCCTGCTTCCGGTGGTGGGGCATCTGTGGATGCTTTGACTATGGGGGCACAGGTCGTGAACTATGCTATGCAGTTTGTGGGTATGCCTTACATTTGGGGGGCGATGGATCCTAATGTCGGTTTTGACTGTTCCGGTCTCACTGCATATGTATACGGACATTTCGGTATTTACCTGGCTCATAGTTCTTATGTTCAGGAAGGTGCCGGTCGGATCGTATCTTATGCGGAAGCGATCCCCGGTGATTTGATCACATGGAATGGCCATTGCGGTATTTACATCGGAAACGGATATTGCGTCAATGCCATGAATCCGGAGATGGGCGTACGAACATGTCCTTTATCCTGGATCACAAACGGTAATATGCTGTTCCATCGCTTATTCTGATCATGCCGGCAAAGAGAGTGGAAACTCTCTTTTTTTATGTATAAAGATGCTTGAGTTGGAAACTGAACGTAAAAGGTATATAATCATTCCAGGAAGAACGACATGTGTTGGAAAATGTTCTAAACAGGACAAAAGTCGGATTAGGAGAGTGAAATGGAAAAAAAGATGCAGAAATGTCGTAGACGCATCATCAATGCGTTCATGGAATTGCGAGCTGTAAGGGAGATTGAGAAGATCTCCATCGTGGAGCTGGTGGCCAAGGCGGATGTCAATAAATCCACATTCTATGCATATTATCATGATATCTACGACCTTAGTGAACAGCTTCAGGAAGAAGTGATCGACAGGATCGCCGCTTCCCTTCCCAACCCTGAAAATGTGATCAAAGACATTCAGCAGTTCACCAAAGATGTACTGCTTGCGTATGAAAGAGACAGAGCTCAGATCAGAATACTCTTTTCCGGGAGTCAAAGCTACCGTTTACCTATGCTTATAAAAAATAAAACGATGGAAATGATCAAAGAATATATCGAAGCGGGTAAGTATGATGAACAAAAGATCTCTATCATTGCCAATTACAAGATCTATGGTGCCTATTATGCATATATGGAAGAAACAGATATGAATGAGATACGTAAGATCGAATATATCTCTCAGTTAACAGGTGGTCTTCTTCCCGACTGATGAAAAATCATTCTGCTATACCTGTATTTTACATTTGGAAAGTGCTACTATGACGTGGTAAAAAGCGGAGGAATAAGAAGATGAAAGAATATACACCGATCAAGGCCGGCAAGGTCAGAGAGATCTATGATGCCGGTGATGCACTGGTTATGGTCGCAACCGATCGTATTTCTGCATTTGATGTAATTTTGAAGAACAAGGTCACAAAAAAGGGCAAGGTCCTGACACAGATGTCCAAGTTCTGGTTCGACTATACACAGGACATTGTGAAGAATCATATGATCTCCACAGATGTTAACGATATGCCGGAGTTCTTCCGTCAGGAACAGTTCGATGGCAATTCCATGCTTTGCCGCAAGCTCAACATGATCCCGGTTGAGTGTATCGTCAGAGGCTATATCACCGGTTCCGGTTGGGCTTCTTATCAGAAGGACGGTACTGTATGTGGTATCAAGTTGCCGGAAGGTCTCGAAGAAAGTGAGCAGCTCCCTGAGCCTATCTACACACCGAGTACAAAGGCTGAGATCGGCGATCATGATGAGAATATCTCTTACGAGCAGTCCATCGATGTATTGGAAAAAGCATTCCCGGGACATGGGGAAGAATATGCAACAAAGATCAAGGATTATACGATCGCTCTTTACAAGAAGTGTGCTGAATATGCTTTGACAAAGGGCATTATCATTGCGGATACAAAGTTTGAATTTGGTCTTGATGAGGATGGAAACATCGTATTGGGTGATGAGATGCTTACTCCGGATTCTTCTCGTTTCTGGCCGTTGGAAGGTTATGAGAAGGGGCATGGTCAGCCTTCTTATGACAAGCAGTTTGTTCGTGACTGGCTGAAGGCTAATCCGGACAGTGATTACGATCTTCCACAGGACGTTATCGATAAGACGATCGCCAAGTACGAAGAAGCTTACGAAAAGCTTACCGGCAAAAAGATCAAGTGATTTTCTAAGAGCCCGTAAATAAGCGGGCTTTTTTTGTGTTTTTCTGATAAATTGCGAGTAAAATATGTATATTATGACAAAAACAAAATCAAATGGTTTTGTTTTTCGTCGTTCCTTTCCATACTAGTATTATTAAGGGGGATAGAAATGGAAGTAACTTCTACTCATCACCTGGATACACCCTTAGGTGCTTTCAGCGTGACCGTGAACGGTCAGAAAATCCCGTTCGTATACCATACCCAGGATTATGCTTGTATGTCCCAAGGACCTGTACATGTATTTTGCATTAAGGTGGATATCTCCGATCTTGTGATCGGTGATGTCATTCTGTGTTCGTTTGCCAATGAGGGACATATCATGCAGCTAAGTGGTTACAAACCGCTTCCTGCGGATAAAAGCAAAGATCGCACATATATTTTGGAAAGAGGATCCGATCATTGCCGGTATGAGATCATTAATCCGCCTGCATCGGACAGTCTCTTGACATTGACCATAGGATGGCTCGGTCACGAAGGTCAGGACCCGTCTGTATTTGTTATTGCTGTATAGACACATGCCGAAAGGTATGTGTTTTGTTAGAATAAAAAAGCACGTGATAAACAGGCTATTTTAGGCATGATTTTCATGATTTTTGAGGGACGTAGCTTAAGGGTAGCTTAAAGATTTTCCAAAATAAAACCGCTCTATATGAGCGGTTTTACTTTAGGTCTGACGGTTCTGGAATCTTGCAGATCTCTGCATAAAGTTCAGAAGCACGGATATGTGTG
>X413_Lion__coassemble_72_pt1 | contig 29888 bp, 30 predicted proteins | sample X413_Lion__metabat2_high_PE_002 | metagenome-assembled genome bin X413_Lion | reverse complement strand
AATGAGTTATTCAGCTCGCTTTAAGTGCCTACCAACACCAGATTTGAAAGAACCGATTATTCAGCAATAAGACCTACTCTCTTGAAGATCGTATCGACATTGCGAAGGTGATAGGACAGATCGAAGCAATCATCGATCTCTTCCTGAGAAAGAGCAGCCGTAACTTCAGGCTGAGCTTCCATAAGCTCCTTGAAGTTCTTGTTCTCTTCCCAAGCAATAATAGCCTGCGGCTGAACTGTATCATATGCCTTCTCACGTGACCAGCCCTTCTCAACAAGCTTCAACATGAATCTCTGAGAGAAGATAACACCGTTTGTTGCCCAAATATTCTTCTTCATATTTTCAGGGAATACCGTGAGATTCTTCAAGATACTACCGAAACGAGTCAGCATGTAGTCAAGCAAAGCTGTTGCATCCGGCGCAATGATGCGCTCTGCCGAAGAATGAGAGATATCTCTCTCATGCCACAGAGGAATGTCTTCATAAGCCGTTACCATATAGCCCTTCAAAACTCTTGCACAACCGCAAATGTTCTCGGAACCGATCGGGTTTCTCTTATGCGGCATAGCACTGGATCCCTTTTGTCCCTTATTGAAATGTTCCTCGGCTTCACGTACTTCTGTTCTCTGCAAATGACGGATCTCAGTTGCCATTTGTTCCAAGCAACCACCGATCAGTGCAAGAGTCGCAAAATAATGTGCATGACGATCACGTTGCAATACCTGTGTGGAAATGGCAGCGGAATGAATACCCAGATGCTCGCATACATAGTCCTGGACAAACGGCGGAATGTTAGCAAATGTACCGACAGCACCGGAGATCTTGCCGCATTCCACATCAGCTGCCGCCAACTCAAAACGTTCCAGGTTTCTCTTCATCTCTTCATACCAAAGAGCAAATACCAAACCGAAAGATGTGATCTCAGCATGAACACCATGGGTTCTGCCGATCATCGGTGTATCTTTGTACTTCAATGCATTTTCCTTCAAGATATCCATAAAATCATGCAGATCCTGACGCAGGATCTCATTTGCCTTCTTGAAGCGGATACCGTTTGCCGTATCCACAACATCAGTACTTGTCACACCATAATGGACCCACTTCTTTTCTTCACCAAGACTCTCGGAAACACATCTTGTGAAGGCAACGACATCATGTCTTGTCTCCTTCTCGATCTCCAGAATACGGTCAACGTTGAACTTTGCATTGGCCTTGATCTTCTCAACATCTTCAGCCGGGATCTCACCCAGCTTGCTCCATGCCTCATCGATCAGGATCTCAACATCCAACCATGCCTGGAACTTGCTTTCCTCACTCCAGATCGCCCTCATTTCAGGACGCGAATAACGATCAATCATGCTTGCACCCTCCTTGCTTGATCATGAGCCCGCTTCAGTTGCGCACCGCTTCCTCAGCCAGCTTCTTTGCTTTTTCAATATCGGAACATATGACCAATACGATCAGATCTGTCCCGTTATCGGCTATCACTGCATTGGAGATCTTAAACATCTCCGTAAAATCATATAAGTTCGTCTGTGTCTTCAAAGAACTGAGATATTCTTTCACATGTGACATGGACTTGTCAAAGTCTGTAACATAAAAGACACCGACAGAATCGCTTTTTTGTTCTGTCGAAAGATATATTACACCATCACTGTAGATCTCATCTCCCTGAAAGACCAAAGATCGCATATTTCTTTCTTTTAAGGGCTCCATCATCCCTTCCAGCCCCAGGTCCAAGATCAATTGCTCCGCTTTTTCTTCAGCCGGTGTTTCCTCTTTCTGCATATCCGCCACTTTATCGTCACTTTGCAACGAAACGAACAGCAGATGCCAATCCGCACAACCTGTCAATAACACGACCGACAGTATGGCAACACATATTTTTTTACAAATCTTTACCATGCTCTGTGTTAAAACAGATCTCTGTTTTCCTCCTCATCATTAAAAGCAGGAAGTTCAGGAAGTTCATCCAAGGATGCCAAACCAAAAGCATCCATAAAAGCTTCCGTCACAACATATAAGATCGGCCTGCCCGGTGCTTCGCTCCGGCCTTCCTCCCGGATCAGTCCACGCCCCATTAACTTCTTCAACATGACATCCGCTCCCACACCACGTATCTCTTCGATCTCAACACGTGTGATCGGTTGTTTATATGCCACGATCGCCAATGTCTCCAAGGCTGCCGGTGACAACTTGGATGGCTTATCCAAAGCAAACAATTCCGCCGCATACGGATGGACAAACGCCTTGGAAACAAACTTATAGGAACTCCCATAATGCACCAGCTCCACCCCATGTCCGTCATCGGCATATTTTGTCGCAAGACCTTGCAATAGTTCTTGTGCTCTTTCACATGTGATATCCATGGCTTTAGCAAGCTGTTCTATTGTAATGCCTTCATCACCGGTGATGTATAGCAGTCCTTCCAGGACCGCCTCCTGTTGCATCGTCGTCTCTTCACTCATGCCCGCTCTCTCCTCTCGTGAACCAGATCACTTCATCCTCATCCACAGTAAAATACAGGATATGTTGCCGTGCCAGATCCAACACAGAAATAAAAGTGGCAATGGCCTTCGGTTCATTTCCCACACAATCATCCAGCAAGCACTCAAAACGGAACGTATCCGGCAGATCGGCGAGCCTTGCTCTCACTTCCAACTGTCTATCCTCGATCGAGATCTCTTTGACCTCATATGATCGTACCTGCGGCGTTTGGATCTGTCGCCGATAGCGCAACTTACACATCGCCTTTAAAAGATCATACGGACTACCCGTAACACTCTCCTCTGGGTCGCGGATCCACAACTCCGCCTCTTTCAATAAAGGACGACTGATGGACATTGCACGGTGATCATACATCTTCTCCAACTGTTCGGCAGCTTCTTTGTATTGTTGATACTCCAACAATCTCTTTACAAGCTTCTCTTTGGGATCCTCTTCCGATTCCAACTCATCCTTCGTCCCCGGTATCATTTTTCGGGATTTGTATTCAAGAAGTGTTGCCATCTCAGCCAGGTATTCCCCCGCCACTTCCAGATGCATCTCACTCATATTGTTGATGAAGGCTATATACTGGTCTGTCAAAACATTCATATCCAGATCGAACAGATCCAGCTGTTTTTCCTTGATCAAATGAAGCATCAGATCCAACGGACCGCTGAACGCTTCGATCGTCACCTTGAATTCTTGCGTACCCATACTGTGAGATTATAGCAAAAAACGCCCTCACTCGCCACTTCTCACCAACGCCGGCAAGCAATAAGAATCACATGATCCTTGTCCCGACTGACCGTTGCCACCCCTTAAAAACAGGAAAAGGTGCAGCCACACATGCAGCTGCACCTATGAAGGACGATATCCTGATTATTTGTTATTTACTTAACAACGATATTTACGATCTTACCGGGAACGGCAATCTCCTTGACGATCGTCTTACCTTCCAAATGCGGAATAACAGAATCCAATGCTTTGGCGGCATTCAGCATCTCTTCCTTCGAAGCATCCTTGGCGATTGCAAGCTTACCTCTCATCTTGCCGTTGATCTGAACAGCAATCGTAACAGTACTCTGAACAAGCTTGCTTTCATCGTACTTCGGCCACGGTACATATGCGATCGTACCGTCTGTATGTGTCAATTGGGCATACAGTTCTTCACCAAGATGCGGTGCAAAGCAGGAGAATACCTGAACAAAACCGATCATCATATCCTTGTTGACACGACCCAGTTTATAGCAATCATTGACGAAGATCATCATCTGTGAAATAGCAGTATTGAAATTCAATGTCTCAATATCGGATGTGACTTTCTTGATCGTGAAGTTATAGCTGTAATCGAGCTCCGGGGTCGGGGCATCCACGACCATATCCTTGTCTGTTGCCAAACGATAGACACGATCCAGCCACTTTCTGGCACCGTCCATACCCTTGGAAGACCAAGGCAAAGAAGCATCCAACGGACCCATGAACATTTCATATACACGCAATGAATCCGCACCATGGCTCTCGACAAGTTCATCCGGATTGATGACATTACCCATGGACTTGGACATCTTGACCCCATTCTCACCGAGGATCATACCCTGATGGAACAACTTCTGGAACGGTTCCGGAGTAGAGACTACACCGATATCATACAGGAACTTATGCCAGAATCTTGCATACAGCAGATGCAAAACTGCATGTTCTGCACCACCGATGTAAAGATCGACGGGAAGCCAATGATCCATCAGTTCTTTATCGGCAATCGCTTCATTGTTATGCGGATCGATATAACGGATGTAATACCAGCAAGAACCGGCCCACTGTGGCATCGTATTCGTCTCACGATGACCCTTTACACCATCTATCTCAACATCCAACCAATCTCCGGCATGTGCCAACGGAGACTCACCGTCTTCAGACGGCAGATAATTCTCAACAACAGGAAGCTCCAAAGGCAGATCGTCACACGGAACCGTACGTACTGTACCGTCTTCCATATGTACGACCGGAATCGGCTCACCCCAATATCTCTGTCTGGAGAACAACCAGTCTCTCAGCTTATAAGCAACCTGTGCATTACCACAATGATGTTCCTCAAGCCAAGCAATCATGGTATCGATGGCAGTCTGCTTGTCCATACCGTTCAAGAAACCGGAATTGATATGTACGCCATCGCCTGTATATGCCTCTTCCTCAACATTGCCACCTTCCAATACAGGAATGATCGGCAGGTCGAACTTCTTGGCAAAAGCGTAGTCTCTTTCATCATGTGCAGGAACAGCCATAATGGCACCTGTGCCATGTGTTGCCAATACATAGTCGGAGATCCAGATCGGCATCTTACGACCATCCACCGGATTGATCGCATATGCACCGGTGAACACACCTGTCTTTTCCTTGGAAAGTTCCGTACGCATCAGATCGGACTTCTTGGCAGCCTCGAGCTGATATGTCTTAACGGCAGCGGCCTGTTCAGGAGTGGTGATCTCTTCCACAAACGGATGTTCCGGTGCCAATACACAATATGTGGCACCGAACAATGTATCACATCTTGTCGTAAAGACTGTAAATTCCTTGTTTGTGCCGTCGACCTTGAAGACAACGTTGGCACCCGTGGACTTACCGATCCAATTGCGCTGCATTTCCTTTGTGGAATCCGGCCAATCCACCAGATCCAGATCTTTCAGCAATTTTTCGGCATAAGCCGTGATCTTCAAGACCCACTGACGCATCGGTTTGCGGATAACGGGATAGCCACCACGTTCACTCTTGCCATCGATGACTTCTTCATTGGCCAATACCGCTCTGAGTTCCGGACACCAATTGACCGGCATTTCAGCCTCATAGGCAAGTCCCTTCTCATACATCTTGCAGAAGATCCACTGTGTCCACTTATAATAATCCGGATCACATGTACGGATCTCTCTGTCCCAGTCATATGAGAAACCAAGAGATTTAATCTGCTCACGGAAGTGATCGATGTTCTTGTATGTGAAGCCTTCCGGATGATTACCTGTCTTGATCGCATACTGCTCAGCCGGAAGACCGAAGGCATCAAATCCGATTGGATGCAATACGTTGTACCCCTGCATCCTCTTCATGCGAGCAACGATATCCGTAGCCGTATACCCTTCCGGGTGTCCTACATGAAGACCCTGTCCTGACGGATATGGAAACATATCCAGGATATAGTACTTCTGTTTGGAAAAATCATGTGCATCTGTCTTGAATGTCTTGTGTTCATCCCAGTACTTCTGCCACTTCTTTTCGATCGTCTTATGATCGTAAGCCATAACATATACCTCCTATATAAACAAAAAACGTCCTCATACTCTAAGGACGTCATAAAACGTGTTACCACCTTAGTTCGCCATCGGCGCACTCTTTTCCGCTCCTCAACACCGACGGATCCGGCAGCTGCTCCACAAACGAGTTCATGCATCTCCATGTAGCGGTTTCCACCAAACACCGCCTCTCTTTGCCATTTCCATGCACTACTGCTTTTCCTTCATAACAGCGTTTGTATTTTATCAGCTGATGCGTCAAACTGCAACATTATCGTATCAGACCCGTAAGATCTTCAATGATCCACTTAGGATGAAGATCATCGGCCATATTCAACTCATAGGATGAACCGTTCGTTACATATACCGTATCCATGCGACACCTGATCGCAGGCACGATGTCTTTGCGAAAATCATCCCCCACAAATACCACATCCTCTGCCCGCACACCCGCATATCTAAGAACAGAAGCGGTGGTGATTACACTTGGTCGACCAAATTCCAAGGCTCTGACACCGGAGGCATACTCCAACATCCTACAGATTGCTCCGGGTCCCACACCCTCGCCTGCCTCACTGCTCTTCATTGCCGAAGAATCCGTGGAGATCAAAGCCGCCCCGCCTCTGATCAAAGAAAGACAATATGTATAATCCGTATATCCCGCGTTGCGATCAAAGCCATTAAAGAGCCAGTCCGGTCCGTCATTGACGATCTCAAACCCGGCATCATCCAGTACTTCACGCAGACCCCGACCTCCGATATAGCATGCTTTTACTTTATTTGGATACTGCCTGGCGATCCAATCCGCCGCCGCCATCGTACTGGTATACACCGTGTCCGGTGCCATATGATAAAAGCCCATCTTCATCATATGCTCCACGATTTCGCGTCGCGTTTTGCCGGATTGCTCCGTCAAGATCAGAAATGGGATCCCCGCACTATGCAATGCCGCCAGCGTCTCCGCTGCCCCTTTGGCCGGATATCTACCATTGACGACCAATGTACTGTATTGAAAAATATGAAGTTTTTTTATCATGACATCCCCTGCTCATACATCAGTAACTCTTAAATATGCTATCATTATTCACATGAAACATACAACTAAAATCCTTACAGCCGTTGTGGTATGCATATCTATCGTACTCTACTTTCTGTATGATGCTTTCTTTGCTGCTCCAAGGATCGTTCGTTTGCGCACAGAGACGCTCTCCAGTGAGAAGATACCCACCTCTATGGACGAAACATCCATCCTTTACTTCAGCGATCTGGAATACGGAACATTTATGAATGACAAACGTCTTAATGACTTGATCGACAAGATCAATGACAACGACCCCGACATCATCCTCTTTGGAGGTGATATATTCGACACCGGTTATGACCCCGATGAAAAAACCACCGCCAAGCTTACAAAAGCATTTGACAGTCTCCTTGCCCCCCTTGGTAAGTTTGCGGTATACGGTGATGATGACAGCAGCAGTGAAGAGATGCGTCATAAGGTGGATACGATCTACAGTGGTAGTGACTTTGAAGTACTGGAAAACAAGTCGGTGGCTCTGCGGGCTCGCTCCAACGGATCCATTACCCTTGTCGGTCTTGACAATATGGTGAACGGTAACCCGGATATCAATGCTGCTTACAGTAGCGTATCTCATTCCAATTACGTCATCACGATGTGCCATACCCCCGACACTGCCGATCAAGTCCCCCAAGATCTGACAGATCTCTTCCTTGCCGGACACAGTCACGGCGGTCAAGCATACTGGCTGTTTGGAGCCTTGTATACTCCTCCCGGGGCAGAGTCGCATCTCCGAGGCAGATCCACCGTCAATGAGCATGTCACCTTGGACATTACCAACGGTGTCGGAACAACCGGCAAAGATGTTCGTTTCCTAAGTGATGCTGAGATCGTCATGTACAAACTTCATGCCGTCAAAAACGACAAAAAAAACAAATAACGCGGCCTACGAAACACAAAAACAGCGGTTGGTCATACCGCTGTTTTTCATTATCTACAAACATTTTTGGTATAAAGATATTTTGCTCCGGATACCACTGCCAAGACAACCGCCACCACCACAGCACATTGCCATCCGATACCAAGCCAAATGATAAGAAGATCCACAAGCAGGATTACAGCTTTTACGATCTTTCGCTTAGTATACGCTTCCTTCAACACCTCACAATTCCCTTGATCTTTCATGTTTTTAGCACAGGCATATTCATACCCTGCTATAACACATAATGCCAGAATAAGGATTGCAAGCAAAGATGAGAAAGATTTTTTCACAAAAGCAACGCTTATGATCAAAAAGATGAGAAGTACATATACCGCGATGTTTCTAAGTGCATCTTTGTAGTTGACCTCCGGATCTTTATCATTTAAGAGAATTTTAAACATATACTGTCCTTTCTACGGTCTAATAGGATCAAACCAGCCACCGTCAACAGGGCCATAAATTCTATTAGATGAAGAAATACTATTCTTATATACACTAACATTTTTATTTATTGCTTTTCGGTAGTTAGTATTATAGTAATTCGAATAATAAATTTCTTTACTTTGATATTGTGTAAATGTTAAATGCAAATTCGGAGCTTCTGCCGCAACGCCATTTATAGCCCCTAAAATCACCCCTACCTTAATACTATTCGACAAAAATCCAGCAATTGTCGTTGCAGTTGCTACAGCACCTTTCCACGGAATTTTATATGAATAATTCGCAGCTGTTGCATAATCTACGGTCGAATATGGTACAGTAGTTCGTTCAATTTCCGGATAATAATCTATACCATCTATTGTTAAAACGTTTGTAATTCTATTTATAGAAATTGTGTGAATAATAAAATCATCGATAACGACATATTCATCTCGGCATTCTTCCACATTTATTGTTGAAGCCACTGTTTCTTGAGCATTAATTGAAAGAGGACGAACACCTAAAGCAAATATTGTCAATAATGCTAAAACAATCTTACCTTTCATATTTTCTCCTCAATATTAAACTACTTATTATATTTGTGATATAAAATGAAATTTTGACATGCCTTAATAAAGCTGAAAGTTATCACCGTTCTTATACCTTGCCTTGTTTAAACATTTCATACTATTCATCTCCTACTCAAAAAGTAGCACAAAAAAAAACATTTTGCAAGCGCTTTCTAATACTTTGAAAACAAAAGACTTGTCACCAAAGACAAGTCTTATCACACTTACTGCTTCATCTTGTGCATCAACATATCGGCATAAAAATCCACAGCTCCCCTATCGGCAAAGCCTGCCCCTGTCGGCGCAAACAAGATGACAGAGTGACACAGTTTTTCAAGAGCCATGGAACATGTCTCATCATATAAGATGCATATCGGCTTTACCCCGACCAGAGTCTGTTTGACAATATCGCATATAATACGACAGTGTTTTTTATCGGCCGGACGTGATGCTGTATATTGCTGAAACATAGACAAAGAACAATGTTTTTTGGTGGCTTCCCGGCGTATTTTCGATAATGCTTTTTCGGCTGTATCATCCTTTGTGGCAGAGATGATGATGTCTTCTCCCGTCACGATACAACGGGATGCGAAGAACCTGTCGGCGGATGGTACAAGGCGACACAGAGTCTCAATACCTGTCTTGCGAAGATACGGAATATAAAATTCCAAACGTTCTGTCCAAGTCAAGTAATGTCTGACCTGCTTACTTAACGGATCGATGCCAAGATATTCCTTTTTATCACCAATATAGACCGGGGATTGCCGCAAATGCATCATTGCCTTACGCTTCACGCCAATATAGGCATGTCCTCCTGCTCCCACACCTTGACGATCTGAAAGGCAGATATCATACGTACGCTTCTCCTCCCGCATCCGGCATGCCAGTTCACATTCTGCCATGCCGTCTGTGCTATCGGTCAACAAAATACCGATGGCATGTTTTGGCAAACGATCATCCGCAAGGATCCTCTCGATTGCTTGCACAAGTAGGTCCATCTTCTTTTCATCATGCATGACAAACAAGAGCGAAAGGTCCTCACATGGTGCACGCGACTCCAGATACACACCATGTGATAAAGCATGTTTGTCAAAAAGGACCTGGACATTGCTCCGACTCTTCTCAAATGTCTCGATCCACCGGATCCACTTTCCTGCATAAGAAAGCTCTTCATGTGTCTTTTCTTCTCTCACTCTTTTGATCCCCGCCTCTCTGCTCTTTCTTTGCTCATTGATCGCCATTCTCACAAGCATGCCCGCGCACACCAAAAATCCGGCTGCAGCCATGGCCAACTGCCAATTCATGGTCGGCCCGCCTCAAACACAAAAGTATCACGGTCGTCCATATAGGCAGGCTTAGCCTCAAGGCATGTACATGGATGCTTCACAAACTGCATCACGATGCTCTTGGCAACACCGTTTGGATGATCATAAGAAACTCTTGCCAATGCGGGATACAGTCCATATCCACAAGCTGTCTCTACCAGTTCACAACGACGTGAGGCACGATGGACGAGCCAAAAAGAACCATCTTCTTTCAAAAGATCGGACACAGCCGCAAAAAGTTCATCCGGGGAAAGATATTCTTCATGTCTTGCTACTCTTTTATACATATTGTCATTCTTCAGATGATCAGCTTTTGTGTTGAAATACGGAGGATTGCATATGATCACATCAAAGGGATCATGTACAAAGTCCTGCACTCGACTGACATATGTCTCTCCGACAATATCGTTCATGGCGAGATTTTGTCGAGCCCTCTCGATCTGTTCCGGAAACAGATCGATGCCGCAAACATGATCGGAATGCATCGCCGCAAACAGCATCAATGCCCCGGTGTTCGTGCCGATGTCCAACACGAAGTCTTCCCTATTCGCCTGCATCATCCGACCAAGAAACTCTGTATCACTGTTGAAGTGATACAATTCTTTATCCTGTACAAGATGATACGGTGTTCCGTATAAATAGTCAGTCTTCATCATAATCTCCAATCTCGAACCAGAATATCGAACCCTTTCCGACTGTGGAAGAGACTCCGTATCCGGCCCCGTGAGCATCCAGGATCGCCTTGACGATGGCAAGACCAAGACCCGTAGATCCTCCGTTTCTTGTAAACGAACGGCTGGCCTTCTGATACCTGTCCCAGATTTTTTTCAGATCCGCCTGTGGTATGCCTTCGCCTTCATCCTGTACTTCAACTCTTACCGTATGATCACTGCTGCGGAAAGCCCGCAACCAAATCCGCCCACCCGGAGCAGTATGCTTAATGGCATTTGTCAGATAGTTCTGGATCACTTCTCCGATCTTAAGATCATCCGCATAAATGATGAGATGTTCCGGGACCTCAATGATCACATCAAGATCCGCCTGCTTGACCAACGGTTCATTCATCTCGGCTATATCATACAGCTTTTCACCAAGATCGATATTCACTCTTTCCAACACATAGCTACCGGACTGCATCTTCGAAAGCTCACTCATTTCATTGACAAGTCGTGTCAGATATTCCGTCTCACGAATGATGACATTGAGATGCTTCTCTCGTTTTGCTTTGTCCTCACCGGAGATATCGCGGATCAACTCCGCATAGGCACGGATGTTTGTCAAAGGTGTGCGGATATCATGGGATACATTGGCCATCAGATCCCGCCGCAACTCATCCGTTTGACGAAGTTCCGAAGCTGCTGTATCCAGCGCCTCTGCAAGGTCTTTTGTCTCCGTAAATGCACCCCCGTCAAAATGTACATCATAGTCCGCATCCGACAATTTCACCGCCTCTTTTTGCATTCGCCGGATCGGTCTTGTGAGCAGCCCCGAAAACCAAAAAGCAAACACGGCTGCCGCCAGGATCACAACAAGCGTATAAGCCAGATATTGATCGGAAAACAGAGTGATCAAACTGTCTGCCGGTTCCAGTGGGGTGTTAAGGAACATGTAGTAAGTGGCAAGGTCCTCATCCACCCTTTGCCCATAAACGAGCATTTCCTGGGTCGTGCGCAGGTTGGTCGTCTTGGCGGAGAACTCACCTCCGGCATTATTCACAAGTCGGATCAGATTTTCGGGATCGTGATAATCATTATCATCCGACACCTTCGCCGCACCATTAAAAACACAGCCGGCACCGAGCATATCTGCATTGTATATCTCTTTGCCTTCTGCGTTGCATATCACGACGCATGCATTGCTCTCCACGGCCTGGCGGAAAGCATCATCCACATCTTTTGATGTCCCTCCGTCCGCCGCAAGCAATTGCTGCTCCAATGAGACCGCAATGCCTTTCACCGCATCCGTCTTGCTTTGCCGGAAATACGGCTTGATCAAAGACAATTGCAATATCCCAAGCAGGACGATGACCGACACCGACACAAACATGAATGCACACATCAATCGAAAACGTATGCCATGACGATCAAACTTCAAACTTGTACCCCATTCCTCTCACTGTAACGATATGATCTCTGTACTTGCCAAGATGAGCTCTCAGCATCTTTACATGTGAATCTACCGTACGATCATCCCCGTAATAGTCTATATCCCAAACTTCATTGAGCAGTCTGCTACGTGATAAGGCAACATTGGGATGCTTAACCAAACACAGCAGCAGATCGATCTCCTTCGGGGTAAGAGGTGCTCTCTCACCATCTACGGTGACTGTCCTTCCTTCTTCATCGATCTCAAGACCTTCCACCCTTATGATGTTGTTATGTTGTGGACGCTTACGTTCCACCGCCACCTTCACTCTTGCCATCAACTCCTTGGGCGAAAACGGCTTTACCACATAGTCATCCACACCCAATTCAAAACCAAATAGTTTATCGTACTCCTCTTGTCTTGCCGAAAGGATGATGACCGGCACATTGCGGATCTTCTTGATCTCACGGCACGCTGAAAACCCATCGAGCCGTGGCATCATAACATCCAGGATCACACAGTCATACGGTGTCTTGCGTATCATCTCCAGTGCCTCCATGCCATCTACCGCCTCATCGGCCTCATATCCATTGATCTCAGCATATTCACGAACGACCTCACGAATATCCGCTTCATCGTCCACAATCAGTAATCTCGTCATATATCTCGTCTCATGCGTTCCCCCGCATTAAGCTCCTTTCACTCATTTCTTATCATTGTATACATAGAACCGCAGGCGAGAGGCCTGGATCCAACCACTATCATTCACTTTCCCGATAAAAAGAACATAAAGCCCCGGCTTTACAACATCTTTTATATTGCGATAATCGCTCGGCCACACTCCAACCATCACTTCCGTCATACCGTCAGTGACACGCATCCGACAGTACTTCCGACCGTTTTTCGAAGTGCATTCCCGCACCGATTCCACCAATCCGAAGCTCTTCACTTCTTCCCCGATCAAGTCGACCACCGCTGCCAATCCCGGGGCATCGATCCGGAATCTTTGCTTCACCTCATTGATTGCATCATCATGCATGCAGAAACCCAGAACTTCTTTTTCATGCAAAGCATTTTCCATTGGCCTGTCTTTGTAAAAGACAAGCGACGGCGGACTGACAAGATCATAATCCAGGACGGTCTTACCATTTCGATTCACATGGGCAAGAACAGCATAATCCAACACCATGCTCAGTCCCTGTAACATCGTCGTACGGCTGAGTCCAAGCTCATCCACTGCCCCGGCTTTGATAAGATTCTCCAGCACATCTTTGCGTACGCCCGCCAGATCTGTCCGGGACGCAAAATCATTGAAATCCGTAAAGGGACGCTCCTGCCGTACTTCCATTACAGCCCGGGCCGCTGCATTACCAACATCTTCCACACACGTCAAAGGCATCCGCAACTTACCTTCTTCCACTGTAAACACATCCTGTGAAGAAGATACCGAGGGTCCTGCAACGGCAATACCACGGCGACGACACTCATCGATGTACATCGCCGTTTTGGGCCTATCACCGATCACACCATTCAATAACGAACAATAAAAATACAGCGGGTACTCAGCTTTAAGATATGCCAACTGGCAAGAGATCATCGTATAGGCGACAGAATGCGATTTATTGAAGCCATATGCACCAAATGCCGCAATGACTTGCCATACTCTGCCGGCCCGATCTTCTGCGATCCCGTTTTTCCGGCATCCGATCATAAAGTCCCGCTCCAGCCCGGCAATCTTGCTTTTATCTTTTTTGGAGATCGCTTTACGCAAACCATCCGCTTTACCAAGTGAGAATCCTGCCATCTTCTGTACGGCCATCATAGCCTGTTCCTGATAGACCATGATGCCATACGTCTCGGAAAGTATGTCCTTAAGGCTAGGATCCAGCCAACGGATCCGCGAAGGATCACGACGATTGGCAATAAAATCCGGAATACCGTCACTGGCCCCGGGTCTACGCAAGGCATTGGCAGCCGATATATCTTCAAAACAAGACGGTTTCATGGCCCTAAGGATGCGCTTCATATCTTCCGCTTCAAACTGGAAGATACCGGTCGTATCTCCCCGTTGAAAGACCGCACAGATCTTTGGATCGTTGTAATCGATCTGATGCAAAGAAAACATCGGTTCTTCCTTCTGAATGTCTTTCACAATCCTGTCCAGTACCGAAAGATTGCGCAGACCGAGGAAATCCATCTTGATAAGTCCTCTTTCTTCCAAGTACTTTGCTTCAAATTGTGTCACCAAAAGATCGGCACCGATGTCGATCATCGGTACGATATCCGCAAGGGCACATCGTGAGATCACGATCCCGGCCGCATGTTGTGTCAGATTGCGTGGCAGACCTTCCAGATCTTTAGCCACAGCAAACAACTCCGCATACTTTCGCTCACTCTCGATCATCCGCATAGCAACAGGCTTTTGCACAACCGTCTCTTGCAAAGACTTCTTGCCGGGATCACCTACTGCTTTTAGGAAAACATCCGCATCCGCACTGTACATATCCAAGATCCGAGCCGCCGCCCGTACTGCCGCACGCGGCTGAAGAGTGGAATATGCAACGATCCCACCGGTATGTTCTGCCCCGTATTTTTCCCTTACATAGGCGATCACTTCGCTACGGCGATCATCAGGAAAATCAGTATCGATATCCGGCATCGACACGCGTTCCGGATTCAAGAAACGTTCAAAGAGAAGACCGTATCTCAAAGGATCGACCTCCGTGATACCAAGGCAATAAGCCGCAAGAGAACCCGCCGCACTGCCACGACCGGGTCCGACGCGTATTCCATGCTTTTTGGCATAGAGAATATAGTCGTATACGATCAAAAAATAATCTTCAAAGTGCATCCGGATGATGACGGAAAGCTCATATTGCAAGCGCCCTGCATATGCATCAGTAACTTCGCCATGACACCTTTTCTTCAAGCCGGCATTGCAAAGGCCGGTAAGGTACTGCCCGGCCGTAAAACCTTCCGGTACCGGATACACCGGTAGGGAAGTCTTGAACGGAATACCGTCAGCTGTACACTGTGACGCGATCTCATCCGTTCTCAACAACTCCTCTTGCTCGTATAACTTTGCCATCTCTTCCACCGAGCGGAAGTATCTGCCTTTCAGAGGTGTCAAAGATTTGTCTGAAAGATGCCGGTTCTCCGCCAATGCCTCGGCTTCCCGTAACGCCCGCCAGTCTTGTTCGTCCGTGTAATAGATCTTGTTGAGTGCAACGGTAGGAATACGCATAGTACGGGCGATCTGCTTCAACATGCTATTGCGATTATGCCAAAGCGACGAATCCTGATATGACAATGCAATGTCAAAAACACCTAACTCTTTCTGCATCATTCCCAATTTTTCACGAAGACCGTTGGCATCATCATGCATCAATTCACTGTCACACCAGCCACCCTCTCCATATACAATCAGAAAACAATGCCCTGTCGCCTGTTTTAGCTCCTCCACATTGCATGGTCTATGCTCGATATTCATCACACATGAAAGACGAACAAGATCGAGATAACCGATATTGTCCTTGGCCAAAAGCAGAAAAGGAACTGTCTCATCATGATAGAGGCAATCCGTCTCCATGCCTATGATCGGTCGAATACCCGCTTCTTTGCAAAGAGATAAAAACTCGGCAGCGCCATGCATCACGTTACGGTCTGTCAATGCCGCATATGACATGCCGTACTCCTTGGCTCTCTTCACGATATCCGGGATCCGGACCGTACTTTTCAGCAGCGTATAGCAGCTGCGTACGTGCAAATGAACTGTCATACCGACATTATACAGTCTTACACGCATATCTGCCGCAAAAACATCCAATCATAAGAAACGGACAAGAGAGCACAAGTGTTCCTTATGTTTTTCTGAATTCAAGAATATAATAGTTTCGGTGTGATAAAATAATACAGATAAGAGGAAAACGATACTATGGGCAAAGATAAGAAACAAACGTCTTCCTGCGGACAAGAAAACGACAGGGTCTGTACATTGGATTCCGAGCAGCGAAAAAAAGCAGGCAAACGACGGAAATTCCTGAAAAGGCAAAAGCGGATGCGCAAATGGACCGCAATATTATGCGGTATCCTCACTGTTTACCTGATCATCGGTGTCATCGGACTCGGTGCGGTGAAAGTAATGACGCACGATATGCCGAAACTGAATGTCAGTGATTTCGTCGGTGAAGAAAGTTCCAACATATATGATGCCGATGGCAATCTGATGATCGAACTTGGTACCTACTACCGTGAAAATGTCAGCTACGATCAATTCCCCGAAGCATTGATCGATGCTTTCCTTTCCATTGAAGATTCCCGTTTCTTCCAGCACAACGGATTTGACGTTCCGCGTTTTGCGGCGGCAGCCATCTCCAATCTGAAAAACGGTGATCTGACCGGAGGACAGGGTGGTTCCACCTTCACGATGCAGCTTGTCAAGAACAGTTACTTTTCAGTAGATGACGGTGATAAAAGTACATCATATTCATCCGGACACGGCATTCCTTATAAGGTACAGCAGATCATCCTTTCCCTGCAGCTTGAAAATAAACTCGATAAACAGGAGATCTTCGAACTGTATCTCAACAGATTGAATTTCGGTCAAAATATCCGCGGTGCCGAAATGGCAGCTAGATACTATTTCGGTAAGTCATGTTCACAGCTGGATCTTTCGGAATCCGCATTGCTGGCCGGCATCATCAATCTTCCAAACACATACAATCCGTACTACTACCTTGACTATGCGACGAATCGTCGTAATGAAGTTTTGCGCATGATGGAGTATCACGGCTATATCAATCATGATGAATATGAACTGGCATCTTCCATTAAAGTTGAAGATCAGCTTGTCGGTGAGGCTGCCGATATCATTGACAAAAATACGAAGTATCAAGAATACATCGATGTTGTTATCAATGAAGCAATTCAATTGACCGGGTATGATCCTGTCATAAAAGGTATGAATATTTATACCGCCATGGATCCGGATGTTCAAAACAAGATCATCGATATCGAAGCGGGCAATACATCTGTACAATATCCGGATGAACTTATGCAATCAGCCATCGTTTCCATGGATCATAGCAATGGTGAGATCGTAGGTGTCGGTGGTGGTCGTAACTATGGAGCAGGTGGTGGTTCTCGTTTGATGAACCGTGCAACGGACGCCTATCATCAGCCCGGCTCCACTGTAAAACCGATCATTCCTTATGCACTTGGCTTTGAATATCTTGGCTTCTCCATGGATGAAACACTCGTGGATATGAAGTATTCCTACCCCGGTGAAAAGAGAACGATCTCCAACTATGACGGCAAATACCTCGGTGTGATGAATCTGAAGGATGCCGTGGCGGATTCCCGTAACATCCCGGCGATCATGACACTTCAAAAAGTCACAGAAAAGATCGGCAAAGAGAAAGTCGTTGCCTACATGCAGAGTCTTGGATTTGATTCTGTTACGGTCGATAATTATTATTATTGGGTCGCCATCGGCTCCAATGAATTCACTGCCACTGTCGAACAGCTTGCCGGTGCACATTCTGCCATTATGAATCTTGGTGTCTACAATAAGCCGCATACAATCAAGCATGTGGAATTGACAAACGGTGATACATTTTACCCGCAAGGTCTGAATCAGCGTGTTCTGTCTCCCGGCAGTGCTTATTTGGCTGCTTCATTAATGCAGAACAATGTCTCCCAAAATAAATTCTTCAATTACATGTATATCCTACGCAGAAACTGGCCGGTATTTGCCAAGACCGGCACAACAGACTGGGATGCGTCCGGTCTGCAGTACGGCATCCCCAACGGATCTGCCAAGGATGAATGGATGGTCGCATCCAACTCCAAGTACACAAATGCAGTATGGACCGGATATGATCAAGCGGTCGCAGGCAAAAACACTTACTTCTCACAATGGAAGCTTGCCCAAAACATTGCCGGCAAGATCAATTCCGAACTCATTGACTTGCAGGCTTCCCTTACGCCGGATGCCCAGCAGGAGCTGAAAGTTCCGTCCGATGACATTCAGGAAGTCACCTATGTCCAAGGAACATGGCCACATGTCAATGTTGGAAAAGCATCCGGTAAGACGATCACGTCCACGGTCTCCAAGACAGGTCTTGCCAATACACCTCAGGTAAACAGTATGTCGGAAGCTTTCCGTATTACACCTACCGGGTATGTAAAGGGCTCTAATACAGCCTATTACGAAGGTAGCCGACATGAAGAGGAAAAGGAAGAAGAACCGGAAAAGAATGAGGAAGTACAGGATAAACCGGAAAACAACGGTGGAAATCCTCCTGCTGTTCCTGCTCCTTCTACTCAGCCCGCTCCGCAACCGGAAGCACCTGTTGAACCACCGGCTCCACAGCCGGAACCTCCGGCGCCGGTAGATCCTGCACCGCAGCCTGAACCTCCGGCACCGGTAGATCCCGCACCACAGCCCGATCCACCGGCACCGGCTTCGTTTAAAGACGAGTAATAAAGAGATCTCGCAATTCATGCGAGATCTCTTTTTGTTTACAACAAAAAAGATGACGTCATTTTAACGTCATCTCCATACAATTTATTTATTTTCTTCTGACTTCAGATCTCTTTGCATTAACGTTACGATCGCATCCTGCGGCTTCATACCTCTATACAACACAGCATAAACTGCATTTGTGATCGGCATATCGATACCACGGGCCTTAGCCTCTTCATAGACTACCTTACAAGCAAATACACCTTCGACCGTTTTTTTATTCGTAGCAAGGAACTCCTCGCTTCCACCGGCTTTACCGATCTCATAACCGGCGGAAAAATTACGAGAAAGAGAAGAAGTACATGTAACGATCAGATCCCCTACACCATCCAAACCAAGAAATGTCTCCGGCTTGGCACCAAATGCCCTACCATACCGTGCCATCTCGGCAAGACCTCTTGTCATCAATGCCGCACGAGCATTCACACCCTGGCCCATCCCCTCCAAAATGCCGGATGCAATTGCCATGACATTCTTCAAAGCAACCCCGATCTCTGCACCTACCACATCTGTATTGCGGTATACACGGAAATAATCATTGGAGAACAGAAGCTGGATCTTCTTGGCACTCTCTTCATCCTCACTGACCGCATTGACACATGTCAGAAGTCTCTTAATAACTTCCTCAGCGTGACTTGGTCCAATAAGTGATACGACAGCTTTCAACTTATCGGCAGGCATAATGTTACGGATCACAACACTCAAACGTTCATGCGTCACCGGATGAAAACCTTTTGCAACATTGATCACGATAACAGGATGTTCCACGATCGCCGCAGCTTTCGTCAACACATCCTCCAATGCCATCGTCGGCACCGCCGCCAGAAGCACATCTGCATCTTTAACGCATGACATATCCGTCGAAGACTTAAGTCCTTCATGGATCGGATCATCAAAATAAACACGATTATGATGATTGAGGTTAATATCCTCCACCTGTGCGGGATCCACCCCCCACATGATGACATCACAGCCGTTATCGCAAAGCACCTGTCCAAGAGCCGTGCCCCAGCTTCCCGTACCAAGAATACCTACTTTCATTCCGAAATCTTCCTCCTTGCGATCACCTTAATCGGCGTACCTTCAAAATCAAATGCCTGACGCAGAGAATTCTCAATAAATCTCTGGTAGGAAAAGTGAAGCAGCTTAGGATCGTTACATGACAGCACAAATGTAGGCGGACATGCCGCAACCTGCGTAGCATAGTAGATCCTGAAACGCTTACCGTTTCTGGCCGGTGCCGGCGTCGTGATCTGCGTATCCGCGATCACTTCATTCAATACATTAGTCGCAATACGACGATTGGAATTCTCATATACCTTATCGATCATGGGAATAAGTGTATCCACTCTCTGTCCGCTCTTCGCACTGACAAATACGATCGGAGCATAGGACAGATATGCAAACTCATTACGGATCTTTTCAATGAACTTATTCATCGTCTTATCATCCTTCTCAACCGCATCCCACTTATTGACAACAATGACGATCGGCTTACCTGCTTCAGCCGCATATCCAGCCACATGCTTGTCCTGCTCACGAATACCCTTCTCACCGTCGATCAAAAACAAAACAGCATCACATCTTTCAATGGCGGTCATAGCCCGCAAAACAGAATACTTCTCAATGGATTCAAACACCTTACCACGCTTGCGGATGCCGGCCGTATCCACGATAACATACGGTCTGCCGTCAAACTCAAACGGCGTATCCACCGCATCACGTGTTGTACCTTGGATGTTGGAGACGATGGACCGATCTTCGTGCAGGATCTTATTCACAAGTGAAGACTTGCCGACATTCGGCTGCCCAATAACGGCAATACGAATGCCCTTAAAATCATCGTCTCTGTCTTCTTCCGGCATCTTTTCCATACAAGCATCCAAAACATCGCCGATACCGATACCGTGAATACCGGAGACCGCAATGGGATCCCCAAGCCCCAATGCATAAAACTCATAGATATTGGGAATACGGGAATCATCATCGATCTGGTTGACAGCCAAAACGACCGGCTTGCCGGATCTTTGCAAGATGCCTGCAATATATTTATCATCATCCGACATACCACCCTTACCGTCACATACCATTAAGATGACATCCGCTTCTTCAATGGCGATCTGCACCTGTGCCAATATCTCCTCGTGAAAGGGCTGTTCCAACAGCTGAATGCCACCGGTATCGATCAACCGAAACTCTTTACCTGTCCACTCCCCGGACGCATAGATACGGTCTCTTGTAACACCCGGAATATCCTCAACGATGGAGACTCTCTGTCCCGCAATACGATTGAAGATCGTAGATTTACCTACATTCGGTCGTCCTACGATTGCAATCACACCATTTTTCATTTCACATCACCTGCTTTCACAAACGGCTCGGCCAACGAACAAACAAAAGCTGCAGCTTCCTCGATCGTCATATTGCTTGTATCCAGTAATACAGCATCATCAGCCTGACGCAAAGGAGACTCCTTGCGCGTCATATCCTGGAGATCGCGCTCCGCGATCTCCTCGGCGATCTCTTCCACACTTCCTGTAGGAAGATGTAACGCCACATTCTGAGCATATCTTCTTTCCGCACGGGCCTTTGCAGAAGCAGTCATAAACACCTTGACCTCCGCATCCGGCAACACTACTGTGCCGATATCACGGCCATCCATAATAATGCCCTTATCAGCCGCCATCTGCATCTGCCGATGAACAAGCTCCTCACGCACGCTCTTCAGCTTAGAAACTCTACTGGCCGCCAAGCTGTTCTCATCCGTACGGATTGCCTCGGAAACATCCTCACCGTCCATGATGACCCGACCTTCAGGTGTCAATGCGATATCCGTATCACAAAGCATACGGCAGATCGCTTCCTCATCATCCGGACACAATCCGCAACGCGAAGCCTTCAACGCGGCACTGCGATACATAGCCCCTGTATCCAAATGAACATATCCCAGCTTTGCCGCAACGATCTTGGCGATCGTACTTTTTCCGGCCGCACTGGGACCGTCGATTGCTATATTAATCTTCATCAATTTCCTCCATTCGACACGATCCAATAGATCACAACACCAAGCACAATCACCAAAGCTACGATCAGAACGACCAAAACTGTATTCAACACCTGATTCGTATGACGCATCTTATCACTTACTTCACTTAAATTGTCTTCATAGTCATCCAATTTTGCACGCATCTGTGTCGTCTCATCAAGCAACTGCTGACGAGTCGTTCTTTCCATCTCCAAATGTCGTGAAAATTCATCTGTGTTCATATGTGACCTATGCTCGCGCTCATCATCTTCCACTGACATCTCCTGTCTACCGGTATCCACAAGATTTTGAACCTGAGATGCAATATCCCTGGCATTTCTCGACTGAGTATTCAAAAACGGAACCTCCGTCGTCTCCGGCTTACGATAATCGCTTTTGCGTTCCTCACGATACGGTTTCTGTTGCGGCATCTCTTCCTCTTTGCGAATACGATTCAATATATTCACCGAAGTATTCTCACTGACCGCATTTCCCTGATCGATATTGTACTGCTTCACTTCATTGATATATCGATCGAGATAATCGTTATTATAACTGTCATTGCGTACCGGTTCTTCATGATGCACAGAACGGCTCTCTTCCTTTGGAATATCGAAATTCAGATTTTGCGTATCTTCCAGATGATCGGCCGGCTCTTGCGCATACGTGCTGCGGCGGGCATGGATCGGATCATGTTCCTCCGCATCGCTCCCATTGGAACGAGGCGCCTCAAAATTGACTGAATCCAAACGATTCAATCTACTTTGGAAACGGTCGAGCTCTTTGGACCTAACTTCCTGACCCTGATCATTTGCAAGACTCTCTCTGAGATCTCTGTATTTCTCTGTACGTGTTATTTTTGCCATATCATCATCTCCGCTAATCAAAATTTATTATAACATATACCATCTCTTTCCAAATACGCCTACTTCACAAAAAACGTTTCCATGCCCAAGACAAAAGCCCCAAAATGATCAGTCATGACCTTGTATCAGGCTTTTTCACATGTTATGGCAATTGACGAAACAAAAACCGGGAACATATCCATGGCATGATCCCGGCGATCAATAGTTTGTATCATCCGATATTTAAGAAAAAGGATATCAAGATCGGTACGAAGAACGAACAGATCATGCCGTTCAATACAGACAGGACCACCGTTTCTTCATCCGTATATTTTAACATGACAGGAAGAGTCGTATCCTCACTGGTCGCCCCCGCCGGAGCGATACATGTGTAATAGTTCATATGCGATGCCAAGAAGGGAATGATGAAAAAGGAAAAGATCTCTCTCATCAGATTACTTAAAAAAGCAATACTTCCCAATTCGGCATCGACCAACTTGCTGATGGTGGCACCTGCCAAACTATACCACCCCATACCGCTTGTAACAGCCGCAGCATATCTTGCCGGCATATGAAAAATCAACGCACAGATCAAGCCACCAAGCAAAGAACCGATAATGACCCCGATCGGAATGATAAAGATACGGATATGATACTCCCTGATCTTTTGTAAGATCCCGTCATTTGTCCCAATACTGATACCTACCGAAAACATCAGGATATACAAGATGATATTGGAGTGTTCTGTAACAAAAGAGATCAAACCGTTGTCGATCCCGCAATATCCATACGCAATACCAAAAAAAAGTGATAAGACAGTCAATAAAACTATCATCGTACATCCTCCTTCTCATCTGCAGGTGCACGATTTCCACCCATAAACTTTTGCGTCAAGATATATACTAAAACGATTGAAAGAACAGTCGGCAACAAGAAAAAAAGAAAGCTTTTCATTCCCAAAGAAGAGATCTCACCGAAAAAATTTTCTTTTCCACCAAGCATAACGCCCATCGAAAAGATCAACACGAACGTACATGTCAGAGAAACGTATCCATTCTGTTTCTTAAACTTCCGAATACCTTTCAATCTTCCCAAAAGCATACCCAAGCACATAACGATCAATATATCCATCTTTTATCCCTCCATGATCCGGCCTAAAAACCATACCAAATTTTTTCTTTTTTTGTCATCAATAATCAAAAAAGCCATTAACAAAAGGACTGCGTCCTGTACGATACAGAAACGCAGCCCCCGATCACTCAAGCATGTAACAAGGGTGATACATGCTTATACAGCAATGCTGTAATGAGCGATACACCAAATCCTTTTATGAGATTAAACGGCATGACCGCAAAACATACAAAAGTGAACGGATCATGGATAAACGGGAAAATGACTCTTCCCATATCGATGATCGTATCCATTGGCAATCCATACAACGAAGAATACATCGGCAATAACACGAAGTAATTCACCACACAGCCGGCCACCGCCATTACAACAGTACCGACGACCATCCCCAGAACAGCACTCTTCTTGGATTTGTGATGATGATAGATCCACGCTGCCGGAAGTACAAATGCACATCCAATGACAAAATTGGCCAATTCTCCGACATAAGCTGTCGATGATCCTGTAAACAGGACATTCAATACGATCTTAATACCTTCGATCACCACTCCTGCCAAAGGCCCCATGGAAAATGCCCCTATCAAGACCGCAACTTCCGAAAAATCCGCTTTGTAAAATACCGGGGCAACCGGTAGCGGGAACTCAAACAGCATTAAGATCACTGCTGCCGCCGAAAGGATCGCGCATTTTGTAAGCATCTTCGTGCTAAAAACTTTTTTTGACATGTTGTCAGGTCTCCTCCTTACCCCATAAAAAAACGGGGTTTCTAGATAAAGAACCTCCGGGTATCATTGCATATAAAAGACAGATAACTCTCTTTCATCCAGACTTTACTGTCGCCATCGGAGTTGCACCGATTCAGTCGTTAGACTCGCGGGGTATACCGCCGGTCAGGAATTACACCTTGCCCTGAGTTTTATCGTCACACAGTATAAGGCAGGCAAACTGGTTTGTAAAGATTGATGCACTAAAAAGAGCGGATCCATCCGCTCTCACTATCTGTATATCGCCAACAAAAGTTCAATGATCTTCGTCTCTGTCAAACCAAACCAGAAGAACATGAAGACGATCGATACAACAACGCATACAGCTGTCAAAAAAGCAATCGTTTCCACTCTTGTACTATTGCATTCCATGATCGCTTTATTGCGCAGCACTGTACCAAAGACAGCTGTACCGACCAAAAGTGCAAATGCCAACAAAGGTAAAAATATACCGATCACACCGGCGATCAAATAACCTGCGATCTCCGCCAGCCAATCCATGGAGCCAATGGCAAAAAGCCTTCCATAACTCAACGGTCGTTTAGTAAACCGCGAAGCAAACCCAATCACAAGATATGTCAATATCTCACACAAAGAGAACATCAATGCCAAGCGGAATGTCATCTCAGCCGTTTGCGTAAAGCCAAATCGAAGTACACTGAAATCAAAATAATTGACCAAAGATGCAAAATAGCGGGCCATCAATAAAGAGGCAACTGTCCATTTCAGAAAAATGCGAACAAATGAAGAAAAACCGGATGACGGCAATTCCTGCACCGCTTCATTCTTCATACAATCATATGGATGAAACAAAAGTTCCGAGATCTTGTATTTTTTACGTCCGACCAATGCATCGATCTCCGCATTTCTTTCCGCCTGCACACGCTCGCGGTGTCTCTTAAAGGCAGATTTACGCTTCTTTTTCACATGCCGTGACTCGACTTCAGTAACAACTTTCTCTTCGTCCGTCTGCTTCACTTCTTCGGATGCCGTAGCCTTGCTTTCATCATCGACCACAGAAACATAGTCTACCTTGGCATCTTCCTTCTCTATTTGAAGATCTGTTTCCTGCGGCATGACAGAAGACCCAAACCTGTATTCATACTCACAATATGGAACATGTCGGTATGCAACAGCACGCTTATGTCTGTCTGCGGGCACAGTACTTCTTCGCCATGAATGTTCAAAACTGTTTTTCATCGTTTTTCACTCCTGTCGTATATGATAGCACGACAGCCAAAAAAAATGTGTCTCAAAACGAGACACATTTATAAATCTTAAGCTCTACCGCAATACTTGCCATCAGCTGTAGAAATCGTAACCATCTCACCATTCTGAATGAAAAGCGGGACCTTGATCTCCAATCCTGTCTCCAGGACCGCATTCTTACTTGCCGATGTTGCCGTATCACCCTTAACCGCCTGTTCGCATTCCGTGATTTGAAGAGAGACCTTATCCGGAAGCATAACACCGAGAATCTCATTGTTGTACATAGAGATCGTAACATTGTCATTGGCCTTCATGAACTGCATCTCCCATGTCAATCTTTCCTTTGGAATCTCAATCTGATCGTATGTCTCATTGTCCATGAACACAAGACTCGTACCGTCATCATAAAGATACTGCATCTCTCTCTTATCGATCACTGCCGGTTCAACCTTATCACCACCTGTGAAAGACAGTTCGTTGATAACACCTGTACGCAGGTTCTTGACCTTTACTTTAACGATCATCTGTCTCATAGCTGTCTTATTCAGCTGAAGGTTCAATACCTGAAAGATATTACCGTCAGACTCAAAAGTTGTTCCCGGTTTCAAATCATTTACAATAATCATTTTTAACACCACCTATCCTTTTATTATTTTAAAGAAAGGCATGACGGTGTCAATATCTCTATGTATTTACTGCTGTATCCTGTCATTCTTAATAATCTCTTCGATCCTTCTGTCTTGTGCATCCAACCGAATCTCCAGTTGTTCCGGATGCTCCCCAAAAAGCTCGACATAGATCATATTCTCACCGCTTGTAATATGCACAGCCATCTCCCCAACAAAATCATTTCCTTCCATCACTTCACCATGCTCCAATGCACATTTGATGTAACCTACGACTTCCATCTCATCCATCTGATAGGCAGCAGCCTGCTGTAGATGGATCATCGCCTCCAATCGTGACCTGTTCCCATCCAACACCATGCATGACACCGCCGATGTGATCAGTAACACCCCCAAGAAGAAGACCGTTGCCATACCTTTACACAACGGCGATGGGCGAGCTCCTTGTCTTCCCCTCTCTTTCAAAGACGACATAAACCACATTTCCTTTCTGCATAAACGAAGCATCGTCGATCTCCGTCAAAAAGATTTGTGTTCCGGGGGCAGCGATCAACTTCCGATTCACCAACGCCAGTTCATAATCCTTATGCATGTATTCATAGCACAACACATCTCCTTCACAGCGAATATCATATGCGATCATAAGGATGTCTCTAAGCTGGATCAATGCGATCTCATCTTGAAATGACGGCTCAAATTCTGTTAGATCTGTTATCACCCCGGCAGCGGCCGTAACGATCGGCATTCCAACACTTACGATCATCATGGCAAGAAGGATGTCTGCGGCGGCAAAGCCGTTTCTTGTGGTCCACATATCTCCTCACACACTTCCATCTTTGACATTCTCTCCTCATAGTTCAAATCCATCTGTTCTGCCTTTTCAAAAACAGCACTTCGTACGCTATCCTCCACTTGCAATGCTTGCCAACTGCATACAGCCGCCACCCCCGCAATAAGAATACATACCAAGGCATCGACTACCAGTACGCCGTCATTTTTCAAGAAGCCTTCCCTGGCCAAGACTAATGGTAAATGTTTTCGGTCCGATCCTGATCGTCCCTGCTCTGCGTACATTCCCATGGGCATTGAACAAGATGGTGCTATCCGGCGGTCCCGGTACATCCCGTGCTTCCGCCAGTGCCATAGCCTGCTTCTCCAGATACACATACGGCCATCGCACCCACTCGACATCATGCTTAGGATGTGGCAGAAAGACATATGACATGATCGAGATCGCCGCCATAACGATGCACATTTCCACAAGCGTAAAGCCATCATTGCACCTTTGCCGTCCCATCATAGATCACCAAATGCTTCTCGTTGTTGTCGCATGTCGTTTGTTTATCCGTCAAAAGTCCGGCACTGACAAGATCCTGCACATCCCCCGGGTACTCATCATATTCCATCCTGTATTCCAAGATCGCCGCATCCCCAACTTTCTCCAATGCCCGACATCCTCTCTCATTCACAATATCCATCGTCTGACGAATATTGGGAACGACAAGAAGAAACAACACCGATACGATCAAAACCACGACCGTCATCTCAAGCAAAGTAAAACCTTTTTTATCCATGCTAACCTCCTCTTCACAACTGCTGCAGCATTCCCATCGGCAGCATCAACACTTTGTAAACAGCCACGATCACGCCCCCCACAGCCGCATACGATACAAGTCTGATACATGTCACGATGATCTTCATTTGCCTCTCCACCCGCATATCACACATCGAGAGATATCCTTCCAGCATACAAATAGCATTGTCTGTATACATGGCCAGTCGAAATGATGCCGCCAAAGAAGGGTCCAAATACGGAGATGTGATCGCCGTCGCAAAGGACTCCCCGGCCAGAAACGATTTCTCCAGCTCTTTGGCAATACATGTGGTCAAAGGTCTCCCTCGCATCACCTTCATCATCTCAATCGTATCTTTTGTGGCCGCTCCTTTCTCCAGACATATCTTAAAAAACATCGCAAATCTTCTGGAAGCATACTGCACAAGAAAACAACCCGGATACTTAACAGCCAAACGACAATACGTATCAGCCGCTCGTGATGGTGATAATGCCCATAACACACCCGCCATCATGACAGCGACCCCGCTGAACAACAGCGTCGTCCCATACTCCAATACATTCTTCATCATGACCAATGAAGCACCGTTCTCCTGAAACCCCATCAATAAGTCCATCATGACCGGGAAGACCGTACGATCAAACAAGAAGATACCGCCACTGACACCGCAAAGCAGACCTATCGGATACACTAATCCTTTCATCAAAAACGTTTTCTCAGCCTTCTCCTGCCGGATGATCTTGGAAGCTACCCCCAATGTCTCCGCAAACGGCAGAAAGTCCATCAGATCTTGCATACAATACTCATATGAGATCGGCATATGGTGACAAAGGACCTCCGACATATCCTTCGAAGCCTCCAATTCTTTGGCGATCTCATCAAATACCACAGCGTTTTTCTTACTTCGCAAGATCTCTTCTGCTTGGCGGTACGTGAAACCGTTTTCCAATAACAATGCCAACCCCTGTGCATCATCTACCGACAGTCTCTTTGACGATGATGCCGGCATCTTGAGCCCGAGCCAGCCTTTCATGCAGTGTAATAAATCCCGCACTATGTTCATGATGTGCAAACCAATACTCCACCTCCTCCCTTGACATGATCTCGTAGATGCCCATCTTGCGTCCTTCTTCATCCACAGCCAATCGCTGATTGGAAACACCTACCAAAACATCCTTTAACTGATAATCCTTCACACCAAGATCCATAAGTCTCAAGATCGCCGATGTACAATCAGAAGAATGCAAGCTCGTCACAACCAAATGCCCTGTCAAAGCACAACGTACCGCCATACTTGCTGCCTCGCCATCGCGGATCTCACCGATCATTACGATATCCGGATCATGCCGCATCAACTGCTTAATGCCATCCGCATAGGATAAATGTTGTTTTTCATTGATCTGCAACTGCATATACCCCTCATGCACCACTTCCACAGGATCTTCCAATGTGAAGATCTTCTTCCCTCTGGCCTCATCCAACAGCGTATACAATGTTGTGGTCTTGCCCGATCCCGTAGGTCCACTAAACACAAACAATCCGGTATGATGCTCCGTCACCTTGCCCAGCCACGTTTTCACTTGGGGGTCATCTGTCAACTCATCGATATGCAACACATGATGATCATTCAAAATACGCAATACACCGCTGCTGCGTCGATAACTTGCAACGATGGCAAAACGCAATGACAAGCGTTGCTTATCCACCATCATTTCAAATGATCCCGTCTGGGGCAAAAAAGCCCCGGAAAGATCGAGATCAGCCCGATACATCAGATATCGGAATAACTTCAGGTCATCCTCATTCGGTTTTAACTGCCGTATCTCCCCATTGACCCGCATCTCTATAACCATCTCCCCCGCCCCATCATCATCTCTCAGCAAGTTAAAATGGATATCACTCACCCGGTACGCCAGGGCGATACGCAATATCTCAAGCAGCCTTTCTTCCATACACGCTCACCTCACTCTCTATATACCCAAAAGAAAAAACATCCCTCACAAAGGGATGCAAAAAGAAAG
>X413_Lion__coassemble_68_pt1 | contig 33535 bp, 29 predicted proteins | sample X413_Lion__metabat2_high_PE_002 | metagenome-assembled genome bin X413_Lion | reverse complement strand
GGTAAAGAGAGATATCGAGAGATATCTCTTTTTTTTACTATAAGATCTTCAGCATATTCTTATTCATCCAATCCTTCTCCTAACAAGCCGATTTAATTATCTTGCTTCTTTTCATGCTCTTTCTTTGACATGTTATAATATTCTGGTTTTGAAGGTGACTTATGGTAGAAAAATATACTCCAATGATGGAACAATACTTAAAAGTAAAAGAGCAATACCAGGACACATTGCTTTTTTACCGTATAGGTGATTTTTACGAAATGTTTTTTGATGATGCAAAGATCGCATCACGTGAACTTGATCTTGTTTTAACAGGCAAAAACGCCGGTGTCTCTGAACGGGTCCCCATGTGTGGTGTTCCACACCATGCGGCCTCAGGTTATATTCAAAGACTCGTATCACGTGGTTATAAAGTGGCTGTTGTAGAACAGATGGAAGATCCCAAACAAGCTGTAGGACTTGTTAAAAGAGATGTTATTCGCATTATTACACCGGGCACTGTGATGGATGAAATCACTGATGACAAATCGTCTGTATATATTGCAGCTGTTAACGATTTCGGCTATGGGTATAGTTTTGCTGTTGCAGAGATGAGTACAGGTGAAAATTTCGTCGAAGATATCGATCATAGAGATACGGTCTTTGTACAAACTGTTATGAAAAACAACATTCGTGAAGTTGTTGTTCACAATGGTTTTCCGACCCGCTTGATCAAAAGCCTTCGTGAACTTCAAATTGTTATTTCGTACTGTGAAGATAATTCGATCCACGCTGAATATCTTCCACTGTGCGAGGATCTCAAGAAAGAGCATGAGAGAGACGCATATGGTCTTCTTTTGAACTATCTTGAGAATACGCAACGCCACATGCTTTGTCACTTGCAAACATGTCGTGTGGAAAATGAAAATGATTTCCTTGACACGGACTATAACACTCGACAGAACCTTGAATTGACTGTCCCTCTGCATCAGAATGGCAAAGCAATCACACTCTGGTCATTCTTGGATCAATGTCGCAGTGCCATGGGATCCCGTCTTCTCAGAAAGTGGATCGAAAAGCCTCTTGTTTCCAAAACCAAGATCGAGGAACGATTTGCCAGAGTCCAATACCTTATCGACGCTTTCCTTGAAAGAAAGAAACTCAGAGAAGCATTGGGTACCATCTATGATCTGCAGCGTCTTATTGCACGTTGTGCTATGAATACTGCCAATGCCATCGATCTCCAGCGTCTGTCGAAGACACTGATCGCTGTACCGGAGATCATGTCTTGCGTAAATGATCCCTCTTTTGCCTGCTATGATAAACTAGACCAACTCAGTGATCTTTGTAACGAACTCAGAGAGGCATTTGTGGACAATCCTCCGGCAGTACTTACAAACGGTGGAGTATTTCGTGACGGTTTCAATAAAGAACTTGATGAAGCACGGACATTGCAACGTTCCGGAAAAGATTTCATCGCAAATATGGAAGCTAAAGAACGTGAACGTACAGGGATCAAAACACTGAAGATAGGATACAATAAAGTATTTGGCTATTATATTGAAATATCAAAAGCAGCTGCCCAAAACGTAAAAGATGAATGGGGATATATTCGCAAGCAGACCCTGACAAATAACGAACGCTTTATTTCCCCGGAATTAAAAGAGAAAGAAGAAGCGATCCTTTACGCAGAGGAGAATGCGATCCGCCTCGAAAAGGAACTTTTCCAAAAAGTTTTGGATGATATAAAAAAATATCTTCCCAGACTTCAGAAGCTTGCCAAAGCACTTTCTGAGATCGATGTATATCAATCTCTTGCAGAATGCAGTGCAAACTATGGCTATGTCAGACCGGTGTTCACTGATGATGAATTGGATATCGAAGGTGGAAAACATCCTATCCTCGATGAAATGATGAAAGACCCACGGTATGTTGCCAACAATGTAAAGATGGATAATGAAGAAAATATCCTCCTTATTACCGGCCCCAATATGGGCGGTAAATCAACATATATGAGACAGACAGCACTGATCGTCATCATGGCCCAGATTGGATGTTACGTTCCCGCAAAATCATGCAAGATGCCACTCTTCGACAAGATCTTCACACGTATCGGGGCCTCTGATGATATTCTCTCCGGACAGTCTACATTCATGGTGGAAATGAGTGAAGCAAATAGAGCTTTACAAGAAGCAACATCTCATTCTTTGATCCTCTTTGATGAGATCGGACGTGGCACAAGTACTTACGACGGTATGGCACTTGCTCAATCCATGATCGAATACATTGCCGCCTGTGTGCATGCCAAAACCATGTTTTCTACCCATTATCACGAACTCACAAGTCTTGTCGACAGTATTGGCGGGGTCAGAAATGTGCATGTCGTTGTGAAAGAAGAAAACGATAAGGTATCATTCTTATACCGTATCAAAGAAGGACCTGCGGGTCATTCTTACGGTATCAACGTTGCACGACTTGCAGGCCTTCCCGACTCTGTTATCGATCGTGCAAAAGATATTCAGAAACAGCTGGAGTCCAAGAAACGCGTCGTTCAACAAAGCTACCAGCTCATTGAAATGAAGAAAGAAGACAAAGAAGCAGACCGCATCATGAATATCCTTAAAGATATCAACTGTGATGACCTCTCACCAAGAGAAGCATGGTCACTCTTGTCCGACCTCAGTGAGGAAGTTAAAAAAGAAAGATGAAAAACGATAAACTTATTATCCGTGGTGCAAAAGAGAATAACCTGAAAAATATTTCTTTGGAGATTCCCAAAAACAGCCTCGTTGTCATGACCGGTCTTTCCGGATCAGGCAAAACCTCCCTGGCCTTTGACACGATCTACGCAGAAGGCCAGCGTCGGTACGTTGAATCCCTATCCGCATACGCCAGACAATTCCTAGGTGGGGTGGAGAAACCGGATGTAGAACTCATCGAAGGTCTCTCTCCGGCTATCTCCATTGACCAGAAGACCACCTCCAATAATCCACGCTCCACCGTAGGAACAGTTACAGAGATCTACGACTATCTCCGTCTTCTGTACGCACGTTGCGGCGTACCATACTGCCCGAAGCACAATGTACCGATCACAGGACAAACGATCCAAGAAATGACAGACAGTGTGATGAATCTCCCGGATCGCACCCGCTTGACGGTCATGGCACCAATCGTGAAGGATAAAAAAGGCACCTTTAAGGATACGTTCGCCAAACTGATGAAAGACGGCTATGTACGTATTAGGATCGACGGCGAGATCCGCATGCTGGAAGATGATATAGACCTGGAAAAGAACAAACGCCACAAGATCGATGTTGTTGTAGACCGCATCATCAAAAATGATGATTCACGTAGCAGGATCTATGATTCCCTCGAAACTGCTCTCAAACTGGCGGAAGGTAATGCCATAGTTCTGGCAGGCGAAGAAGAGATGCTCTTCTCAGAAAACTATGCCTGCGCCATCTGTGGCTTCTCTGTTCCTCACCTGGAACCCCGCCTTTTCTCCTTTAATGCCCCACTGGGAGCCTGTGACACATGCCACGGTCTTGGCATTACCGAAGAAGTGGATGTGGATAATCTTATCCCGGATCGTTCTCTTTCCATCAACCAAGGAGCCATACGGTATTACAAAAACATTGTCGGTTCAGACAACATTGAATGGCAAACATTTACTGTTCTTTGCAACGCATATGACATCGACATGAATGCCCCGATCTCAACACTTACCGAGAAACAAATGGAGACAGTACTATACGGCTCTGACCGCCCGATCAAATACAAAATCACATCCTCCGGTGGTAATACTTACGAAAGAAATGATTTCATCGAAGGTGTCAAAAAGATGATCGAACGTCGCTATGTGGAAACGACCTCTTCCTGGAACAAAGAGTGGTATCACTCATTTATGGTGGAATCCACATGCCCTAAATGTCATGGGGCAAGATTAAATGAACAGGCATTGTCTGTACGTGTCGGCGATCGCAACATCGCTCAATTCACAGCTATGTCTGTAGGAGACGCCCTGGATTGGATCAATGCCCTAAAGCTGGACGAAGAGAAGACCAAGATCGCCGATCTTGTCCTCAAAGAGATCCGCTCTCGTCTGACATTCCTCAAAAATGTTGGTCTGGATTACCTGACGCTTGATCGCTTGGCCGGTACATTATCCGGTGGTGAATCGCAACGCATCCGCCTTGCCACTCAGATCGGCTCTCAACTTTCCGGCGTTCTCTATGTCATGGATGAACCATCCATCGGCCTTCACCAAAGAGACAATGCTCGTCTGATCGAAACGATGCGATCTATGCGCGATCTCGGTAACTCCCTCATCGTCGTCGAGCATGATGAAGAAACAATGATGAATGCAGACTGGATCGTGGATATCGGTCCCGGAGCCGGAGAACATGGTGGGCGCGTTATAGCCAATGGAACACCGGCAGAAGTAATGGCAAATGAAAACTCCATCACAGGTCAATACCTTTCCGGCCGCAAGATCATTCGACTTCCGGAGAAGAGAAGAAAAGGCAACGGCAAGTTTATTGAGATCAAAGGGGCAGGCGAGCACAACCTCAAAAACATCAATGTCAAATTTCCACTTGGTAAACTTGTTGTCGTCACAGGCGTATCTGGTTCCGGTAAATCCACCCTGGTCAATGACGTATTTATGCGGGCTGTACAGGTAAACTTAGGCAAAGCATCCACAAGACCAGGTAAATACAAAACGATCAAAGGGCTCGAGAACATCGACAAGCTTGTTCAGATCGACCAAGATCCCATCGGCCGAACACCGCGATCCAACCCGGCCACATACACAGGAGTCTTCGATGAGATCCGCGATATATTTGCCAAAACACCGGAAGCCAAGCTACGTGGATATGATAAAGGAAGGTTTTCCTTCAATGTTAAAGGAGGCCGTTGTGAAGCATGTCAGGGAGATGGCGTAAAAGTCATTCGGATGAACTTCCTACCCGACGTATATGTGCCGTGTGAGCTATGCCATGGCAAGCGATACAACGAAGAAACACTTCAATGTACATACAAAGGAAAGAGCATCTATGATGTACTGGAAATGTCAGTAGAAGAAGCCTTGCAGTTTTTTTCCAATCATCCAAAGATCCGGAAAAAGTTGCAAACATTATATGATGTAGGTCTTGGCTACATAAAACTCGGTCAGGCAAGCACGACATTATCCGGTGGTGAAGCACAGCGTGTTAAACTTGCTTCAGAACTGCAAAAGACAGCAACCGGAAAGACGGTGTACATCCTCGACGAACCCACCACCGGTCTGCATACAGACGATGTAAAGAGATTGATCGCAGTCCTTCAAAAGATCGTGGATAACGGAGATACCGTTCTTGTGATCGAGCATAATCTGGATGTTATCAAATGCGCTGATTGGCTGATAGATCTGGGACCTGAAGGTGGCGATGGCGGTGGTACGATCATTGCCCAAGGAACTCCTGAACAGGTTGCAGAAGTTGCAGAGAGCTGGACAGGTCAGTACTTGAAAAAAACGCTTGCATGGACACGGGAAAAACAGAATCAGGCATAAAACATCTTCCGGTCTAGGGGGACCAAGATGTAGCTATATGCTTTCTGCTAAGTAGAGATGGCATAGTATAAATGTCATCTTTTATTTGTGAAGAATGTTTAGATGATATATGAACAATAATCCGCACTTGTTCAGTTTCATATTATTTTATGTTGAAGTTATACAAAACACAACTAAAATCAGCATAAAATCAGTAAAATCAAAGAATTTTTATATTACATCATACTTTATTTATATAAAAAAAAGGGTTTTACACGTTACTATAAACATGCCCTAAGGATTGGTCATTCTCAGAGGGGTTATAGAGTATGACACAAAAACATTCTGAGGGGGGAGTCGCGCATAATTTCTGTTCATCTTGGGAGATGCGAGTAGGCTGATAAACACGTTATGATAAAAGTGATGATGAAAGTCATCAAATGAACAGAAACAAAGAAGGGGATCGTCAGATTCTCCTTTTTTGTGTTTTAAGGTATGCAAGTTGCATAAATCGTTAAATCGTTGTAAACTCACCCCGGAATGAACAACTGAACACCAAGTTCCTTTGATCATACAAAGGAGGTAATATAATGATCGAATTTCTAAAAAACGAAAGACCTTGTTTAAAGCGCTATGCCAGAGAGACTTGGCAAGTGCTGCAGGGAAACTATGCCAGGACCGATCTGAAAGGCATGGGATATTCTTTGACAATAACCCCGGAAAGGGTCAAGATCTGCCATGTTGGGAATGGTGGATTATGCTTTACGGTGCCCACGATCCAGTTCATGGCATATATGGAAATGTTCAGAGAATGGAAATAATATCCCAAATGGGCTCTGAATTTTGCTAAAATTCTTCTGAGGTCTTTACATGAACGAAGAAAACAGATATGAAAAAAAAGTTACGATCAAAGAAATCGTAGATTTCTTTAAATTCGAACAGTTGACAGGGGATGAAAGTTCTCTGGAACGCTGGACAGTTGTCCCGGATATCAATCGTCCGGGTTTTGAACTATGCGGTTTTTATAAACGGAGCGATCCGCGTCGGATCATCGTTATTGGCAATAAAGAATCGGAATTCATTTGCACAATGACCCCGGAAGAGCAAAGAGCACGCTTTCCGATGATCACCGACGGATATACACCGGTGATCATCATTACAAAAAACAACGCTCTTCCTCCTATCTTGAAGGAAATAGCTGAGTCACAGAATTTTCCGATCTTACGAACAGACATGGAAACATATCGATTGGTTGTAGATCTTGTGTCTTTTCTCGATGAGAAACTTGCTCGAGAAGATACGATTTCAGGTACTTTGATGAGTGTGTATGGGATAGGCGTCTTGATCACCGGTGAAAGTGGTATGGGTAAATCTGAAACTGCCTTGGAATTGATCAGAGACGGGCAAGTCTTGATCTCCGATGACAGAGTTGATGTGGAATATGTTCACAACAAGATCATCGGTCACGCGCCGGTCATTACCAAAGGTCTTTTGGAGATACGTGGTATTGGCATCATTGATGTAGAGAAGATGTTCGGTGCCAGTGCATTGAACGAACGTGTGCCGGTCGAAATGGTCATTAAACTTGTTAAATTTGATTCCAAAGACGAATACAATCGTATTGGTGATGAAGCAGTGCATTACACAAATATCTTGGACGCAATGGTTCCAACCATCGTACTGCCGGTCAGTGCCGGTCGTAATATGCGTATCTTGATCGAATCTGCCGTCACAAACTACGGTCTCCAGAAAGCAGGATTTTCAGCTGCCAATGAGATTAAGAAGAGATTTGAGATGTATTGCGGAAAGGATGAATAAGTGATGTTTGATGGTGTAGTGATACGCTGGTCCGGATTGGCAGTGTTGATCGGTGCATTTGTTGCATATATCCTCTTTCGCAAGGAAATGAAGAAAAACGGATATGTCAAGGCATTCTCCGAGGATATATTTCTGGGATGCATTGCTTTTGGACTTCTCGGCGCAAGGTTATTCTGGTATGCAGAAAACGGATTCGTGCACTTTGAACGCTTCTTTCTTTTCTTCTATGATGGATTTGAAATGCTGGGGGGAATATTATGTGCATGTTTGTTCTTGGTTGTATATACCCGTAAGAACTACATGTCATTTCTGAGAACACTGGATTGTGTCATGCCTCAGCTTATGCTTGCCATGGCTATTGCTCGCATTCCCAGTGCCTTGTCATCTTGGCGCATGATCCTTGTTGTCGGTGTTGATCTTCTTGGCTATCTTTTGCTGGAATTTGTTTATAGAAGATTTTTCAACGATAAACACCGTGGTGATGCCGCTGCCTTAGCCTTGCTTTGGATTGGTCTTTCTCGCTTCTTTGTCAATGTGGCGTTGTATGGTCGTGCCAATATGACGCCGATGATGAAATGGCCGGGTATTCTTACAGGTGTCCTTGCCCTGGTGATGTATGTTTTCAACCGGAAGCGTAAGATGGACACAAAGCCACTAGTCTTATTCGATTTTGACGGCACGTTGATGGATACACAGGCCATGGTGAATGAATCCTATCGTTATCTTTTCGATAAATATCGTACGGTAGATGATTTTGACGATCGTACACAGATCGAGGTGTTTGGAGCCAATGACCGTAAGGAGATCGCTCGCTTGTTTCAGGATCAAGATCCCAATGAGCTGACGACGGAGTTCCGCTCTTTCCAGGATAATCTCCCGGCTTTGGGACTGGTCAATACTATGCCCCATGCCTTGGAGATTCTTATGTGGCTGAAGAGAAACGGTTATACGGTGGGAGTCGTCACGTCCCGTCCGACAGACAATTGCGAATACTGGCTGAAAGAGTTTGATCTTGACGGCTATATCGATATGGTCATGGGCGCAGAGGTGTATAAGAAAGCCAAACCGGCTCCGGATGCATTACGTCGCATCTGCTATGAATTGAAGCTTGGTCATGACAATTGCGTCTACATTGGCGATCATGCTCGTGATGTACGCATGGCCAGAAGAGCGTGTGTCTATGCAATCGGCTATGTCACAAATGAAAGCGGCCTCAAACGTATTACCAAAGCAAGACCGAACCGAATGATCAAAGATCTTCTGGAACTGCAAGGTATTCTTCAGGAAACCGACCATAACTGGACCTACAATTTATTGTAAGCATGATATAATGCTGTTAAGCTGATCGGTGATCCTTCACCGGTATTCGGGAGAGGCAGTACATGGAAAACGAGCGGAAGTACGAGAAGATCATTAATTTTAAAAAGCAGGAATTCCACGCAAATGGCTGGAATGCTTTGGATATGAATGCCGGTCAATTGGCCGGTATGGAGATTGCTGAATGCGGTGGAGATCTGGAAGCCGCATGCCGGGCAATGCGTGAATGCATGTTGGAAGGAGATTGCTATTTAAATCTTTCCTCCCACGAGATCGACAGTCATGTCACAGTTCGCTATTACTGTGACAATCTGTCTCCGGACCGAAGAAAGTACGAAGAATAAGTCATCCTATAATGGATGGCTTTTTTTACGGCACGCCCGCCGGCGTTGTACAGTATGTGTGAGAATGTTAGAATGAACAGGGTGATGAATATGGAAACAGGAAAGCAGAAAAAAGTAATCCTTGTCAGTGGGATGTCAGGTGCGGGGAAATCTACCGCTTGTCGCATTCTGGAAGACATGGGATATCATATTATGGATAATTTTCCGGTGCAGATGATCTCTCTGCTCGGTGACATGATCGAGAATTCGACCGATCCTCGCTACAGTTATATCGTATTGAGTACGAATGCCATGGATTTCCCGGCTTTCTTAAGTGGTCTGCGCGGGCAGAACATCGAGGTCTCGGTATTGTTTCTTGATGCCAGCGATGCTGCGATCTTGCATAGGTATAAGAGTACAAGACGCATGCATCCTTTGCTTTTAAGCAATACATGTAATACGTTGGACGAAGCAATCTCGGTAGAGCGACAGATGTTTGCCCGTAACAGCAATAACTCATTCATTTCCATCGATACGACATTTCTATCGGAAAAGGAGTTCAAGAATAAACTGCAAAAGTATTTCTCCAGATCGGCCATGCCTTCTTTTTCGATCTCATTCATATCTTTCGGGTACAAATACGGCGTTCCCATGGATGCAGATCTCATGATCGATGTCAGATTCCTTCCAAATCCTTTCTGGGAGCCGGAATTGCGACCGTATTCAGGCAACGATGCATGTGTATATGACTATGTCATGGAGAAGGATGAAACAAAGGAATTCATCAAGAGACTTCTCTCTTTCCTTGATTACGCCTTTGAACAGTATAAAAAAGAAGGGAAGAATCACTTCACTGTAGCAATCGGGTGCACAGGAGGCCAACATCGCTCAGTGACGATCACCAACTTCCTTTATGCTCACTACAGCAAACTGTATAACTGCTTCAAAGATCATCGTGATGAGAAAGAGTGGATCGGCCATGCCGCATAATGTTGTCGTCATAGGCGGAGGACATGGACAAGCGGAGATCTGTCGAGGTATCAAGAATATTCCTGACATTCGTCTTCATGCTATTGTGACCGTGGCGGACGACGGCGGATCCACCGGACGTTTGCGACGCAAATTCAACATTCCCGCCATGGGGGACATACGCAATGTGATGGTGGCTTTGGCGGAGAAAGAAACAGTATTAAGATCCTTGATGGATTATCGTTTTGACGATCCGGAAGGGACACAGGAAGATATCGCCGGTCATAACCTGGGAAATCTCATTCTGACCGCACTAACAAAGCAATGCGGGTCTTTCTTTGAAGCAGTTCAGATCATCGATGATGTCCTGAATGTGAAAGGTGATATCATTCCTGCCACTGAGCAGGTAATCACTCTGTATGCAAAGATGGAGGATGGTGTTATTGTCCAAGGTGAGGCCAATATCCCTCATCTTGATAACCGTATCGTCAAAGTCTTTTACGACGAAGATGTAAAAGCATCTCCGGAAGCGGTGGAAGCAGTATTGCATGCTGATCTTATCATCCTCGGTATCGGTTCTGTCTATACGAGTATCTTACCCAATGTCATCATTCCTGAAATCCGGGAAGCATTGGCCAAGACACAAGGCCGCAAGGTGTATTTTTGCAATGCCATGACGCAACCGGGAGAAACTGACGGCTATAGTGTGGAAGATCATATGCAGGCTTTGGCGGATCATGGGGCATATCCGGATACGGTCATCATCGCTGATGATTCCATTCCCGCCGAAAATGAAGCGAACTATCTGGCGGAGTCTTCGGTGCCGGTACGTTGTGTACATCGTGATCATGCTTATAAAGTTGTCCGTACAAGTCTTTTGGACTTCGACAAAGGCTTGATCCGTCACGATGCCGAAAAGATCCACCGTGTAGTGGAAAAATTATTGAATGGAGAGATGTAATGTCATTTTCAGCTGATGTTAAAAATGAAACAGCCGCGATCGAGGCAACGGGCAACGATGCCCGTGCACAGTTGTCGGCATTAATACAAATGAGTTCCTCTTTGTCATTGTCAAGCCGTGGCATGGGCATATCTGTAACATTGGAAAATGCGGCGGTATCCCGTACGGTCTACAAATTGCTGAAGGAACGCTACAATGTAGAGATTGCTCTGTCTGTAAAGAGAAAGATGAATCTTCATAAAAATCTTATCTATGGTCTCAAGATCTATACCAATGCCGTAGCGATCCTCAAAGATCTTGGCATCTACAGTTCCAGAGGACTTCTTGAAAAACCATTGCAGAAGATCGTGAGCAGTGATTCCAATGCCCGTGCTTATCTGGCCGGAGCGTTTATGGCATCCGGTAGTGTCAACCCTCCGGAGAAGACAAATTACCACTTGGAGATCACTGCCAATAATCCGGAACACGCCGGGTTCCTCATCGACCTTCTGGGCCGGTTTGATATCCACGCCAAGACGATCGAACGTAGAGGAAAATCTGTTGTCTATATCAAGGCGGCCGAAAAGATTGCGGATTTTCTTAGGATCATCGGTGCCAATGATGCAGTCATGAAGTTTGAAAACATACGTATCTCCCGTGATTTTACAAACTCTCTTACAAGATTGAACAATTGTGATGTGGCTAATGAAGTGAAGTCACAGACAGCGGCCAGAAAGCAACTGGCGGATATTGAGATCGTAGAAAAGCGTCATATCCATCTGGATGCTAAATTAAAGGAAGTTGCCGAGCTTCGCAAAGCAAATCCTGAAGCATCGCTCATGGAACTTTGTATACTATATGAAGAGAAGACAGGTGCAACGGTATCAAAAAGCGGTATGAAACACCGCTTTGTACGTCTTCACGAACTTGCTGAGAAAGGAGCTTAGTTATGTACGGTAATGGAAATATCTGGGGGGTCATCCTTGTTTTCTTCCTTCTTTCATTACTTCTGGGATTTATTCTTCCATATCTTTTTCCGATCATTCTCGTGTTTCTTGTGATCGGTGTGGTGCGTTCGCTTTGGACTCGTCATTTGATCAAGAAATCTCAGCAGGAAGCCGAGAAGATGTTCCGTAATGCATATGGTGATCCGTATGCCGGCAATGATCGCCGTGATGCAGAGCAACCCAGAGGACATGCGGATGTGATCGATGCAGAATACGAAGAAAGGGATAAGGAAGACATATGATCATGAAGGCTGTACAGGAAGATCTTCCTGAATTGAAAGAATTGTGGAAAGTTTGCTTTCCGAAAGCGGATCCTTCTTATCTGGATCATTTTGCAAAATATAAATGGACGCCGGATTCTTGTTATGTTGCCAAGGAGGATGGCAAGATCATCTCTGTGCTGTGCCGAAACCGCCACAGCATCATGTTTAACGGAAAGGTGCTGTCTGCCAGTATGATCGTGGGTGTGGCCACCCATCCTTCCTATCGCGGTAGGGGGTATATGCATGATCTGATGCGTACAGCGGTAGATGCTTGTGAGCATTCGGAATTGATGACTTTCATCCGAACGGAAGATCCGTCTTTGTATGAACCGTTTGGTTTCCGTGCTTCTTTCAAGCGCAATGCATATTTTATAAAACGTAAAGATCTGAAGCGTGTATCGCCATTTGGGGTGGCTTATGATGTTAAGGCACTGGATATGTTGAAGGTGTACAGTGCGTATATCCGTCGTTTCAACGGCTTCTATACACGTGATCTGAAAGATTTTGTCGATTACAAGAAAGAAATCGTTCAGGCGGGTGGGAAGATCATCGGTTACTTCAATGCCAAGGACCGTATTGACGGCTATGCGGCTGTTAGGATGCAAGGTTCCAACCTCTATATTGATGAACTTGTATATTTAGACAGTGTATCTATCGTTAAACTACTCAATGCTTGCCTACTGGAAAGACCACATGTCAGCTTCCATGTTTCGGCAGCGGAAAATCTGGATTTGATGTTTCCCGATGCGGAAAAGAAGAAATACGACAGTGTGATGGTAAAGATCAACAACTATGATCTGTTCAACAAACTTTTTAATCTGGATGTGCATAATGTTGAGGAAGCAATGGCTGCCTCCCGCAAGCCGTTGAATCAGAATGAGTCATATTAGACTCTATTTTGCACAAAACCGCGTGTTTGGCTATGATAGTGAGAGTATTCTCAATTGACGAACCACATGGGACAATTTATAATTTAGGCGCAACAAAGGAGGTCTAGAAAAGACAATATGACAGATGTAAGAGTTGCAATTAACGGTTTTGGCCGTATTGGACGTCTCGCTTTCAGACAGATGTTCGTATCTGAGGGCTATGAGGTAGTTGCTATCAACGACTTGACAACACCTTCCATGCTCGCTTATTTGCTGAAGCATGACACAACACATGGTAAGTGGAATCATGAGATTTCCGCTGATGATGAAAAGGGCACATTGACAGTTGATGGTCATGAGATCACAATCTACAAGGAAGCTCAGGCTGCTAACCTGCCTTGGGGCGAACTGAACGTAGATGTAGTTCTCGAGTGCACAGGTTTCTACACATCTAAGGCAAAGGCACAGGCTCATATCGATGCAGGTGCTAAGAAGGTCGTTATCTCCGCTCCGGCTGGTAAGGATCTGCCGACAATCGTTTACAGCGTAAACGAAAACACATTGACAGCTGATGACAAGATCATCTCTGCTGCATCTTGCACAACAAACTGCTTGGCTCCTATGGCTAAGGCATTGAACGACACATTCCCGATCCAGTCCGGTATCATGTGCACAGTTCATGCTTACACAGGCGACCAGATGATCCTCGACGGACCTCAGAGAAAGGGCAACCTGCGTCGTTCCAGAGCCGGTGCTCAGAACATCGTTCCGGCTTCTTCCGGTGCTGCTAAGGCTATCGGTCTTGTTCTTCCTGAATTGGATGGCAAGCTCATCGGTGCTGCACAGCGTGTACCTGTTCCTACAGGTTCCACAACTCTGTTGTTCTCTGTTGTTAAGGGCAAGGACGTTACAGTTGAAAAGATCAACGCTGCTATGAAGGCTGCTGAGTCTGATTCCTTCGCATATAACGAAGAAGAGATCGTTTCTTCCGATATCATCGATGAAACACATGGCTCCATCTTCGATGCTACTCAGACATTGGTCAACAAGATCGACGAAGACACATACGAAGTACAGACAGTTTCTTGGTACGACAACGAGAACTCCTACACATCTCAGATGGTTCGTACAATCAAGTACTTCGCAAACGTTAAGTAATCATTTAAACGTTTCGCTAAAAACGGGGCTTAGGCCTCGTTTTTTGTTTGTGCAATGTAACGTGCGTTGAAATAGTGGTAGATTATCTATAAAATAGTGGGTAGGAGGGATTTTATGAACAAACTTCCGGGTAAATTGAATTTATTACGTAGAAACAGTGGTCTTTCACAAGGTGATCTGGCCCAGAGATTGATGGTGCCGGTCTCCGAATATATGAATTGGGAGAACGGAAACAGTATTCCGTCTATTTATCAACTGAAAGAGATCGCTGAACTTTTTCATGTTGATTTATCGGCACTTGTTGACAATACAGTTTCCTTTGTTGCGCCTACTGCTTTGAACGATCAAAGTGCGACGATTCCATTCAACGGCAGTGATCAGCAAGACTCCGATGAAGAGACAAAAGAAGATGACATGGGCTCTACAAAGGTCATGGATCCAAATGATCTCGCATCGGCTGATTCTGTAGATGATGACGATGAAGATGATGAAGACGATGAAGATGATGAGGATGGACCGAAAGAGCGTAAGGTCAAAAAGATAAAGAAGGATCTTTTCAAAGACAAGAAGACCATGGCGATCGTTGGCGGTACAGTGGCAGTCATCCTTGTTTTGGTGCTTGTACTTGTCTTTGGAAAAGGGGTTGGTCGTCGTAAGAACCTTGCGGTCTCCGATACAAATCGTCTTTCCCTCGGCACAACATATTCTGTTTTTATCGATGATCACGGTGCGGTAAAATCACATGGTCAAGGTCTCAGTGCGGCAGTGCTGAACGGTAGTGTCCAGATCAGTACGTATTCCGATTGGTCCCTTGGACTTAAGTCCAATGGCAAAGTGATATCCACAAACAGTTCCGTAAACGTCAAAGATTGGAAGGATATAAAGCAGATCGCTGCCGGCAAAGATCATGCGGTCGGTTTGAAGAATGACGGATCGGTGGTATGTACAGGTAATTCCGATGCATGTAAGGTTAAAGATTGGCAGAATGTTGCTTCGGTATATGCCGGAGACGGCGTGACGATCGGCTTGACAGAGGGGGGAACATTCCTGTCCAGCGGTGGTGTCAATATCCCTTCTGCTGAAAAAGGTGTGAAGGATGTGGCAATCAGTGACAATGGTGTCTATTACCTTAAGAAAGACGGTAATGTCGGTGCGATCTCATTACATGGCGGGGAAACACAGGCTGCTTCTTCTTTGAACAATGTCATCCACATTGCAGCCGGCAATAATGTGGTCGCCGGTGTAAAGAAAGACGGTACGGTTGTGGCCTCCTCCTCCGATCCGGCAGTGGTGGAAGCTGTGAGTTCATGGAAGAATGTGAAATATATCGCCGCTAATGGAAACACTTTGATCGGTATGACCGGCAGGGGAAAGATGTATGGCGTAGGAGACAATACATATGGCCAGTATGCGATAGATGAACATGATTCCTCTAAACCCAAGCCGAGCGATAAAACGGATAAACCGGCTAAAGAAGAGGCGTCCGGTAAGCAGTTGGGTGCTGTAAGTGGCATCAGTGCCGAAGTATCTGTGGAAAATGTGCAGATTGTATGGAAGTCTGTAAAGGGCGCAGATTACTATGAAGTAAGTGTGGATCCGGTTGTGGGTAATTTACCGAAATCCGTCAGCACTTCCGTAAGTATTCCTGCTTCTTCTTTGTCAGATGGCGCAACATATACGATCACTGTCACAGCACATTCCAACAATGAAAAGAAGTATGCACCAAGCAATCCATCCACAATGAACTTTACATATTCTGCAAAAAAGACTCCGTTGAGCATGCCGGGCGGTCTTCGTACCTCCCTTGACAGCGGTGGCTCTTGGATCATCAGTTGGGATGCTGTGGATCATGCCAATTCTTATACGGTGAAGCTGGGTGGTGAGACGGTCACAACAGTGAGTGCAACGACACTGATGATCTCCCGCGACAATCTTATGCAGGACAACGCATATACGATCTCGGTCGTTGCCCATTCTGACGATCCCAAATATTCTGACAGTCCAATGGCTTCTCTTGCGGCAACATATTCGCCGGGACACAAGAAGTATCAGGTCACCTTAGAATTCACATGTGATGGTACGATCGTTGGCAGTGTGCAGGCAAGTCTGGAAGAAGGGCATCATTCCGGCGATGAAGTGGCACCGTATGTTCCGGAAGGATATACACTGGCACCGGGCCAGGAATTTGATGTCAGCGGCTTGGGTACGATCTCGGTGAATGTGACAGCGAAAGCAGGGGAGTGATGGAAGTATGAATGCAATGGATAAAGTTTGGTATTACATGAAGAGCGATCGTAACAAATACGGACCGTATTCCGATCGTGAGCTTGCCAACCTGATCTCCAAGGGAATTCTCTCCGAGGATGATTGGATCTGGATGCCCGATCTTCCCAGATGGATGAAGATCAAAGACAGTATCTATTCCTTCTATATTCATGAAGACAGTGAGTTTGACAACGATTTCAACATTTAAGCAGAGCATGGGCTCTGCTTTTTCAATTGAAGGCATCTCGGAAGTACGTTATAATTCTAGCGAAACCGAAGAACGGAACGAGTACTTCGATCGTTTTCTGCTATAAGAGAGGGTCTGTGCGGTGAAAGGACCTGCAGAAGATACGGAGGAATGCATCCGGGAGGGCAGACCCGATATGTAGGGCTGACGAAGAGGCGCGTTAAGCTGTTGGAGTATAAAGAAAAGTGGAACCACGCGAGGCGTCTTTTTGGAAGGGACGTCTTTTTGTTTCCAACCGGAATGGAGGTTAAATATGATCAGATTATATAATTCCAAAACTTTGAAGATCGAGGATTTCAAGCCTGTTCATGAGGGACATGTGGACATGTATGTATGCGGTCCTACCGTTTATAATTACGCACATATCGGCAATGCCCGCCCAATGGTCGTGTTTGATGTTTTGAAGCGTTTGTTTGAGGCGGAAGGATATTCCGTGACATATGTATCCAATTTCACAGATGTCGATGACAAGATCATCAATAAGGCCATTGCCGAAGACACAACAGAAGCAGTGATCGCACAGCGTTATATCGATGCTTATCAGGAAGTTCGCACACAGTTGCATACAGAACTTCCGGATATGACACCGCGAGTTACAGAAACGATGGATGACATTATTGCATTTATCGATGAACTGGTGAAGAACGGCAATGCCTATGAAGCTAACGGAGATGTTTACTTCAGCGTGGCAAGTGTCCCATCTTATGGCGAGATCTCTCACCAAAATCTGGAACAGCTGGAAGCGGGAGCCAGTGAAAGAGTGGATGAGACAGGTGCCGGCAAACGGGATCCTTATGACTTTGCATTGTGGAAGAAGACAGATAAAGGTATCAAGTGGAATTCTCCATGGGGGGAAGGGAGACCGGGATGGCATACTGAATGTGTTGTTATGATCAATAAGAATCTTGGTGAATTGATCGATATCCACGGTGGTGGAATGGACTTGAAGTTCCCCCACCATGAAAACGAGTGTGCCCAGCAAGAAGCACTTCATCACAATACTTTGGCAAACTTCTGGGTGCATAATGCCATGGTCAACATTGACGGGCAGAAGATGTCCAAATCCCTCGGCAATACGATGTGGGCCAAAGATGTTATTGCATCTCTCGGCACAAATCTCACAAGATGGTTGATGAGCTCTGTTCATTACCGCAAAGAACTGAACTTTTCCGATGAAACGATCGATACGGCTCGTAAAGAACTGGAAAAAGTTATGAAGCCTTTGCAGCAGGCAGATGTCAAGGCGGCATTGGCTTCTTACGAACCTGCAAATATTTATGATGAAGAGTCTTATAAGAACTTTCTGTCCTGCATGGAAGATGATATGAATACACCGAATGCATATGCTGTGATCTTTGATACGGTCAAGAAGATCAACCAGGCTCTTCGTCAGCGCCAGATCGATTTTGCCAATGTTGAGAAATATCGTAATGCCGTGGAGAAAATGTTGGATATTATTGGTATCGTTGTGGAAAAACCGGTCGTTACGGACGAGGACAAAGAAACTTTTGCAAAGTGGAATGCTGCAAAGGTTGCTAAGGACTTTGAGGCGGCAGATGCATATCGTAAGGTCCTGAGTGAGAAGGGGCTGCTGTAATGAAGCCGAACGAGTGTTCGGGGCGTACGCTGGCTTTCTTGGGGGATGCGGTATGGTCACTTTGCGTACGTGAATATCTCCTGGAGAAGGGGGAAGGAAAAGGAAAAACATTGCAGCGCAAGAGTATTGCATATGTCAGTGCCAAGGCACAATGCCGGTTCTATGAAGCATTGCATGAAGAAGGTTTCTTTACAGAAGAAGAGGAAGATTGGTTTCATCGCGGCAGGAACGGAATGACGGGTTCTGTTCCACGAAATACAAATGTCGTGATCTATAAGATCTCCACCGGATTTGAGGCGATCCTCGGTGCTTTATGGCTGAATGAGGATCAGGACAGGATTCGTGAGATCTGGGAAAAAGTGAAGACCATACAGGAGGTATAAGCATGCCACAATATGTATATGGGAAAAATGTTGTTAGACAGATCCTGGCCGATTCCAATCGTGCCAAGGCGGTGTATCTGGCTGTGAAGGATGCACAGATCGAAGAGATGGCGCGCAAGCGTAAGGTTCCGCTGCGCGTGATCGATCGCAAAGCAATGGGAAAGATGACGAAGACTGATCATCATCAAGGTGTATGTGCGGAGATCGAACCGTATCGTACATATACGATCGATGAGATTCTGGCCGCTAAGCCGGATGATAAGTTCGGATTGCTTATTATGTTGGATGAGCTGGAAGATCCGCACAATCTCGGGGCTATCTTGCGTACAGCAGATGCGGTAGGGGCTGATGGTGTTATTTTTAAGAAGAATAACGCTGTTGGGCTTACCCCTACGGTCGCCAAGGTATCGGCCGGTGCAATTGACACGGTGAAATGTGCCTGTGTAACAAATCTCTCCCGTACATGTGAAGAGTTGAAGGAAAAGGGCTGGTGGATCGTTGGTGCGGATATGGACGGTGTTGACTATCGTTCGTTAAAGTATGATATGAACGTTGTTTTGATTATCGGCAACGAAGGAAAGGGCATGTCCCGTCTTCTGGAAAAGCAATGTGATCATATCGTCTCCTTGCCAATGGTGGGGAAGATCTCTTCCTTGAATGCGTCGGTATCGGCAGGCATCTTGATGTACGAGATCTACAGCATGCGTTTCCCTCTGTAAGGGGGTACTATGGAAAATATTTATGAACTGTTGTATATGAGTCGGTTGTGTGATGAATATGCATACCGCAGACTCCTAACGATGTTTGAACCGGCCGTCGGTGCGATCGTTAAAGGATATATATTGCGCTTTTCATCCTACAGGTTGTCTCGTGAGGATCTGATGCAGGAAGGAAGGCTGGCTCTGGGGCAGGCAATTGATACATATCGATTTGATCGCGGTGCAGGATTTCGGACGTTTGCCGAGGTCGTCATACGCCGTCGTATCGTATCTTGCATTCGTGCGACAGTTCATAAGCAAGAATATGACAGCAGATTGGGTCTTGATGACATGGTCTGTGAGAATATTCATGTATATGACTGTATCCCGGCCGAGAAGGGCCTTGGGGATCCTGAATATTATCTCGCCTTTACGTCCGCTCGTAGCAGTTTGGATCAAACCCTTCGCCGGCTAAATCAGAAAGAACAAGATGTATTGTCGGAGTGGGTAAGAGGATCGTCTTACAAAGAGGCAGCAAAAAGGCTTGGTGTGAGTGCCAAGAGCTATGATTCGCGCTTACAAAGATTGAGAAAAAAAGTAAAAAAATCCCTTTGTGAAGATGATAATTGACTGCTGGTGATGCATTGTATACAATATAAAAGCACTTGAAGGAGTTTTTGTTATGGCAAAAGATGACAAGATCATCCTGGCATGTGAAGTCTGCTTGTCCAGGAATTATACTACAGGCAGATCTAAGAGCAGTAGAGAAAAACGGCTCACCTTGATGAAGTATTGCCCGAAATGCGGACGGAAGACACTTCATAAGGAAACAAAATAGGAGGGTCTTCATGACAGACAATCAGAAAAAGGCGGAAGTATCCGCGAAGAAAGAAAAGCAGCCGAAGGATCGCTGGTTTACTTTGAGAGGTATTCGCAAAGAAGCAAAGAGAGTTGTATGGCCTCGGTGGAAAGACAGTGACCGTGGTCCCGGTTTCATGACAACAACAGGTGAAGTTCTGACATTTACTGTTTTCTTTGCCCTGTTCTTTGTCTTGTGTGAGTTCGTAGTAACATACTTGCTGCGTTTTATTGGGATTGGAGCGTAATATATGACTGAAAATAAGGATGTAAAAGCTGCGATCGACGATGAACATCAGAAGCGTTGGTATGTAGTCAATACATATTCCGGTCATGAGAACAGAGTAAAGGAAAATCTGGAGAAGCGTGTTGAAAGCATGGGTATTCAGGACAGTCTGTTCCGGATCGTTGTTGCGGAAGAGCCGGAGATCGAGATCAAGAACGGCAAACAAGTCGAAAAGATGCACAATATGTTCCCCGGTTATGTTTTTGTTGAAATGATGATGACAGATGAAGCTTGGTATGTCGTCAGAAATACGCCGGGTGTTACAGGATTTATCGGATCTTCCGGTGGTGGTGCAAAACCGTTCCCGGTCGCACCGGATGAAATGGAATCCATTTTGAGAAGAATGGGCAAGTCCGATAAGAAGGTAGAGGTCGATTTTGCGGTAGGTGATACTGTCAAGATCTTGACGGGTCCTTTCACAGGCATGGAAGGTCGTGTATCTTCTATGAATGACCAGACACAGGTCGCCAATGTATTGACCATGTTGTTTGGCCGTGAGACGCCGACGGACATCAATTACACAGATCTTCAGAAGATCGATCAGTAAGCTTTGAGCCGCATGTGAGTGCGGCTTTTTCTTATGCTGAATTTCCGCATGTTTATCATGATTTTTCGGTTGACTTACATGTTTAAAACGAATATTATTAACTGGCATGACATGTGTCGTGCATACATGCGTGGGAGGGTGAAGCAAACATCTGTTGACCACTGCATGTGGAACTTTCAAATAAGGAGGAAAGCCACATGGCAAAGAAGAAAATTGCAAAGATTTCTAAACTTCAGTTCCCGGCTGGCGGTGCTAAACCGGGTCCGGCTCTGGCTGCAGCAGGCATCAACATGCCTAAGTTCTGCACAGAGTTCAATGACAAGACAAAGGACAGAAAGGGCGATATCGTTCCTGTCATCATCACAGCTTATGAAGACAAGAGCTTTGATTTCGTTCTGAAGACTACACCGGCTGCTGTACTTCTCAAGAAGTATGCAGGTGTTTCCAAGGGATCCGGCACACCTAAGACTGTTAAGGCCGGTAAGATCACAAAGGCTCAGCTGATGGAGATCGCTGAATACAAGATGCCTGACCTCAGTGCAAATGATGTTGAGGCAGCCGCAAAGATCATCGCAGGTACAGCTCGTAATATGGGCATTGAAGTAGAAGGGATGGATGACTAATCATGGCAGGTAAGAAGTATATTGAAGCCAACAAGCTGGTTGATCATTCCAAGCAGTACAGCTACACAGAGGCTGTTGCTCTTGCTAAGAAGACAAGTACAACAAAGTTTGATGCATCTGTAGAAGTCAGCTTCTTCTTGAACGTTGACCCTCGTCAGGCTTCTCAGAATATCCGTGGTGCTATGGTTCTTCCGAACGGCACAGGCAGAACTCAGAGAGTTCTCGTTGTAACACAGGGTCCTAAGGTTGAGGAAGCTAAGGCAGCAGGTGCTGATATCGTCGGTGGTGTTGATGTTATCGAACAGATCCAGAAGGGCTGGATGGACTTCGATATCATCGTTGCTACTCCGGATATGATGGGTCAGCTCGGTCGTCTGGGTAAGATCCTCGGCCCGAGAGGCTTGATGCCGAATCCTAAGACAGGTACAGTTACAATGAACCTGGCTCAGGCTATCGAAGAGATCAAGAAGGGTAAGGTTGAATACCGTGTTGATAAGGATGGCAACATCAATGTCATGATCGGTAAGGTCAGCTTCTCTGAAGAGGCTCTTGCAGGCAACTTCAAGGCTCTCTATGATCAGATCCTGAAGGTTAAGCCGAATGGTCTTAAGGGTGCATACATCAAGGGCATCACTGTTTCCACAACAATGGGTCCTGGTATTCGCGTCAGTGCTGAATAACTTTGCATAGAAAGATCCGGTTCGCAAGAATCGGATTTTTTGCATATATAGAGGAATATACGATGAATGAAGAAAGAGTAAAACGTATTTTGAAAAGATCGGATGCGGATATGTTACTGATATCCGACCCATTTGCCATCTATTACCTGACCGGAAAAATGTTTGAGCCCGGGGAGAGATTCCTTGCCCTTCTGCTGGGGAAAGAACATGAGCCTGTGCTGTTTGTTAACAGCCTGTTTCGTTTCCAAGCTGATCTTGGGGTCAAAGTGGTGTATTACTCTGATACTGATGATATTACAACTGTACTTGCGGAAGAAATCGATCCTTCTTGCACGCTTGGTGTTGATAAGATCCTGCCGGCACGATTCTTATTACCATTGATGGAAAACGGTGTGGCAAGAGCATTTGTCAACGGTTCACCTGCAGTGGACCTTACACGTGCAGCTAAAGATAAAGAAGAACAGGAATTGATGAGACGCTCTTCTAAGGCCAATGACATGGCTATGGAGAAGTTCAAGAAACTGATCCATGACGGTGTTACAGAAATTGAAGTAGCAGATCAGATGATGGACATATATGCCTCTCTTGGTGCCGAACGATATTCCTTTCCACCGATCGTTGCTTTTGGTGACAATGCGGCCGATCCTCACCACGAGCCGGATGGGACGGTCATTAAGAGAGGGGATATCGTACTGTTTGATGTGGGGTGTGTTGTGAATGGGTATTGTTCTGATATGACACGCACATTTTTCTATAAGGAAGGACCATCACCGGAAGCAAAGCATGTATATGATCTTGTTCGGACTGCTAGTGAGGAAAGTATTAAGATGTTGAAGCCGGGGGTAAGGATTGGGGATGTCGATCGTAAAGCCCGTGATATTATCACTGCCGGTGGCTATGGAGATGACTTTACGCATCGTCTCGGTCATTTTATCGGTCTGGAAGATCACGAATTCGGTGATGTATCGGAAACGAATGATATGCCGGAAATGCCCGGGTACATACATTCCATAGAACCGGGAATCTATCATGCCGGTATAGCGGGCGTACGCATTGAAGATCTTGTACTGATCACAGAAGATGGCTGCGAAGTATTGAACAGTTATCCAAAAGACATAGAGATCATTGGATAAAAAAGCATCAAAAGTACGATAATTGTTGACAACTACGCATAAAATGCTATCATATCAATGTTATCAATTACCATAGACAGTAACGGCGGATATGCTTAATGATGTTACCGAGGTAGAAAAGTCGAACAAAACTTTTTGAGCCCTCGCATCCGCGGGGGCTTTGATATGAGTAAGCGATAACAGAAAATATGGAGGTGTAAAGATGAATCAGGATGTATTAAAGTCCAAGCAGAGCGTCGTCAGCGAAATCGCTGATAAGTTCAAGAATTCTTCTTCCACCGTAGTTGCTGAGTATCGCGGACTCAGCGTAGCTGAAGTTACAGAGCTGCGTAGATCTCTGCGTGCTGAGGGTGTTGAGATGAAAGTCTATAAGAACACTCTTGCAGCAAAGGCTGCTGATGAAGCAGGTTATGGTGATTTGAAGGAAACATTGACAGGTCCGAACGCGTTGGTATTCGGTTCTGATGAGACAGCTGCTGCTCGTGTTATGGCTAAATTTGCCAAGACACACAAGAATCTGGTTCTCAAGGGCGGTATCGTCGAAGGAAAGGTCATCGATGAGAAGACTGTTTCTGAACTCGCTGCACTGCCTAACCGTGAAGGCATGCTCTCTATGCTGCTTTCCGTACTCAATGCTCCGGTATCCTCATTTGCTCGTGTTGTGAAGGCTGTTGCTGACGCAAGACCGGCTGATGGTGCCGCTGCACCGGTTGCTGAAGAAGCACCGAAAGAAGAGGCTGCTGAAGAAGCAGCTGCCTAAGGAAGAGGAGGAAAATTATCCATGGCAAAGTTGACACAGGAAGATATTCTCGCATATCTTGATGAAGCTACAATCCTTGAACTCAATGAATTGGTCAAGGCAATCGAAGAAAAGTATGGCGTAACTGCTGCTGCTCCTGTAGCTGTAGCTGCTGCTCCGGCTGAAGCTGCTGATGCTGCTCCGGCAAACGTAACAGTTGTAATGACAAACTTCGGCGATAAGAAGGTTGCTGTTATCAAGGCTGTTCGTGAAATCACAGGTCTCGGTCTCGTTGACGCTAAGAAGCTCGTTGACGGTGTTCCTTCCGAAATCAAGAAGGATGTTCCTACAGAGGAAGCTGAAAAGATCAAGGCTGCTCTCACAGATGCAGGCGCAACTGTTGAATTCAAGTAATTCTAAACTGATCTATTAAATCAGAAAAAATTGAAAAGCCGGTTTATATCGGCTTTTCAGCCCCAAGAAAGGATGTGATCCAGGTGACACATTACTTCACTGACAATCGCAATCTGACAGAAAACCGGAAGGATCATTCTTTCCGGTTTTCGGGCTATTTATACACATTCACTACTGACAACGGTGTGTTCTCAAAGACCGGTGTTGACTATGGTTCACAGGTTCTTCTTAAAAATGCCATTGAGCTGGATCTGAAAGGAAGCGTGCTGGATATGGGATGCGGATATGGTGTTATATCCATTATCCTTAAGCATACATTTCCGGACTGTTTTGTGACGGGAGTTGATATTAATCCGCGTGCAGTCGAATTGACGTCTTTGAATGCGGAAAAGAACGGTACCGAGATCTCTGCCTATGTATCTGACGGGTACGCTTCTGTAGAGGGCAAATTTGATACTATCGTTACTAACCCGCCTATCCGAACCGGCAAGAAAGTCATTTATAAGATGTTTGAAGATGCAAAAGATCATTTGCGTGCCGGCGGAAATTTTATAGCGGTGGTACGGAAGCAGCAAGGTGCGGAAAGTGCCGTTAAAAAGCTGAAAGATGTATTCGGCAATTGCAATGTGATAGACCGTGATAAAGGATACTGGATCCTGCACTGCAGAAATGTTGACAGTTTGAATGAGCGATGCTAATATAATAAATTGCTTAATAATCGTTATCAATTAGGGTGGTTTCTACCCTTTTTGGCGTTACGAGATGCGTAAGAAAGGATGGCGTACATGGAAAATAAAGAAACATACCACGTTGTGCAGTACGGCAAGAAAGCATCCCGCAGAGACTATTCGAAAGTAAGCAGCGGCCTTCAGTTGCCGGATCTTACAGAGATCCAGACTGCTTCATTTGACTGGTTTTTGAAGGAAGGAATCAGGGAGGTATTTGATGATATCTATCCTATCAGCAACTTCGCCGGCAACATCCGTCTGAAGTTCCTGGACTATGAGTTCGGTGAACCGAAGTACTCCATCAGCGAATGCAAGTACCGTGAGGTGAATTACTGTGCACCGCTGAAGGCAAAGATGGAACTGGAAGTGATGGATCCGGAAACGGGTGAAGTCATGACTAAATGGGAAGAAGTCTTCCTCGGCGATTTCCCTTTAATGACACCGACCGGAACATTCATCATCAATGGTGCAGAACGTGTTATTGTCTCACAGATCGTTCGTTCCCCGGGTGCTTACTTTGATGTGGTCCACGAAGATCGCACGGGCAGAGATACTTATACATCTGAATTGATCCCGAGTCGCGGTACATGGCTCGAGTTCATGAGCGATGACAAGAAGGCAGCACTTGGTCGTATCATGAATGTCTCGATCGACAGAAGAAGAAAGATCCTGAGTACGATCCTCTTCAAGGCGATCGGTATGTCTTTGAATCCGGAAAAGGGTGAAGATACATTCGATACAACAGTGATGACAAAGTTCCTCAGAGCTATGGGCTTTAAGGTATATGACGATGTCGTATTCCCTGAGGAAACAAGAGAGTTGCAGAATGAATATATGTTGCTCTATACATCTGTATTTGGCAACTATGAAGAAGTGAAGAACACTCTTGCTGCAGATAAGACAAATACAAGAAACGAAGCTTTGCTGACGGTCTATGAGAACCAGAGAGCAGACGAGATCGCTACGATCGACGGTGCAATGAACCTCATGGATGCCAAATTTTTTGATTACAGAAGATACGATCTGACGAAAGCAGGGCGCTATAAGGTCAGAAAGAAGTTGAACATCCTCGATCGTATGGAGAATCACGAACTGGTTGAAGATCTTATCGGTGCTGATGGTTCTGTACTGTATTCTAAGGATACACTTGTTGATAAGAAGGCAAGAAATGAACTCAGAGATGAGATCAACAAAGGTATCAATTGCCGTGCATTGCCGTTTACGCACAGATTCTCTCATCCGGTCAATGCAACGATGCAGACATCTTGGAAGAGAGCACTTGTAGGTCGTATTCTTGCTACAGATCTTGATGGCGAAACTGTTTCTTATGAAGAGGGTACAGTTTTGACGGCTGCAGATGTGGATGCGATTGCTACTGAATTCAGTGAAGTTACAGTTGTTTCCGGCATCATCGGTCAGGAAGTCAAGCTTACAAATCACAATGTGAATGCTGTTCTTGATATGGGTCCCCGTATGTATGTCGTAGGTCGTATCACAGAAGACGGCAAGGATCTGCTTGATAAGGATGACGAATTGATCGTCGATCGTTATATGCCGGATGGCGATGTGTCCAAGTTGACAGTTGCTCATAAGACATTTATCGAGAAGAAGGTCATGGAAGGTGCCGAGATCTCTGTATGGATGATCGGTGCATGTGTTCAGGAAGTTAGTGTCAAGGCAGAAGACGGCCATCCTGTTATGGTCATCGGTATCGACCCTCTTAATGATAAGCATACGATCACAATGTCCGATATGTATGCTCTCTACAATTATGAATTGACAATGCTTGACGGTATCGGTACACAGGATGACATCGATATGCTCTCCAACCGTCGTATCCGTACAGTCGGTGAATTGATCCAGAATCAGTTCCGTATCGGGCTTTCCCGTATGGAAAGAGTCGTTAAGGAAAGAATGTCCATTGCTGAGATCGCTACACTGACACCGAAGCAGTTGACTAATATCAGACCTTTGACAGCCGCAATCAAGGAGTTCTTCTCCTCTTCTCAGCTGTCTCAGTTCATGGATCAGGAAAACCCGTTGGCAATGCTCTCCAACAAGAGACGTATTTCGGCATTGGGTCCCGGTGGTTTGACTCGTGAAAGAGCAGGTTTTGAAGTTCGAGATATTCATAATTCTCACTATGGTCGTATCTGCCCGATCGAAACACCGGAAGGACCGAACATCGGTCTTATCTCCTATCTGACATCTTATGCCCGTGTTAATGAATACGGCTTTATCGAAACACCATACCGTAAGGTCATTGACGGTGTCGTTACAGATGAGATCAAGTACATGGCTGCTGATGAGGAATACGATCATGTTATTGCTCAGGCGAACGAGATCAAGGACGGTGTTCTCCATGGAGAACGTATCGTTGCCCGTATTGCCGGTGAAACAGTCATGGTTCCGAAAGAAGAGGTCGATTACGCCGACGTCAGCCCGCGTCAGATCGTTTCTGTCGCTACTGCGTGTGTACCGTTCCTCGAAAACGATGACTGTACGCGTGCCTTGATGGGTGCGAATATGCAGAGACAGGCAGTTCCGCTGATGGATCCGCATAGTGCATTCGTCGGTACAGGTATGGAACATGCCATTGCACGTGACTCCGGTGCTGCTTGTGTTGCAACAGCTCCCGGCACAGTCACATATGTTGATGCGACTAAGGTTGTTGTCACAGAAGATGATGGTAAGGAACATACATACGAACTCACAAAGTACCGTAGATCCAACTCTTCTACATGCTTGAACCAGAAGCCGATCGTTTGGGACGGTGAAAGAGTCGAAAGAGGCGATATTCTCGCTGATGGTCCGGCTATGTTCAACGGTGAGCTGGCTCTTGGTCAGAATGTACTGGTTGCTTTTATGACATGGCATGGTTACAACTATGAGGATGCCATCATCATGTCCGAAAGAATGCAGTACGATGATGTATATACATCTGTTCATATCGAAGAATATGACATTGAATGTCGTGAAACAAAGCTTGGACCGGAAGAAATCACACGTGATATTCCGAACGTTTCCGAGCAGGCATGCCGTAACCTCGATCCGCGTGGTATCGTAATGGTCGGTGCGGAAGTTAAGGAAGGCGATATCCTCGTTGGTAAAGTCACACCTAAGGGTCAGTCTGAAGTTTCTCCGGAAGAGAAGTTGTTGTTGGCTATCTTCGGTGAGAAGTCCCGCGAAGTTCGTGACAATTCTTTGAAGGTTCCGCATGGTGGTGCCGGCATCGTTCACAGCGTCCGCGTATTTAAGCGCAAAGACGATCATGAACTTGCACCGGGTGTCAATGAAGTCGTTAAGGTCTACATCGTCCAGAAACGTAAGATCTCTGAAGGTGATAAGATGGCCGGTCGTCATGGTAATAAGGGTGTCATCTCCCGTATTAATCCGGTAGAAGATATGCCTTATTTGGCAGACGGTACTCCGATCGACATCATGTTGAATCCATTTGGTGTTCCTTCTCGTATGAACATCGGTCAGGTCTTGGAGCTCCATCTTGGTATGGCTGCCCGCAAGCTTGGCGTTAAGTTTGCCACACCGGTCTTCGATGGTGTATCCAACGATGACCTCCGTGACATTATGAAGGAAGCAGGTGTTTCTCCTGATGGTAAGTACGTTCTGTACGATGGTCAGACAGGTGAAGCATATGATGAACGTATCTCTGTAGGTGTCATGTATATGATCAAGCTCGCACACATGGTCGACGATAAGCTCCATGCTCGTGCGACAGGACCTTACTCACTCGTTACTCAGCAGCCGCTCGGTGGTAAAGCACAGAATGGTGGTCAGAGATTCGGTGAGATGGAAGTTTGGGCTCTCGAGGCTTACGGTGCTTCCCATGTCCTGCAGGAAATTTTGACAGTTAAGTCCGATGATATCATCGGTCGTACAAAGACTTATGAAGCAATCGTCAAGGGCCAGGATCTGCCTGAACCGGGTATTCCTGAATCCTATCGCGTTATGGTCCATGAATTGCAGGCATTGGCATTGGATGTCCGCATGATGGATGATGACGGTAACGAGATGGATCTTAAGCAGATGGAGCAGGAAGAGCTCAAGGAAGCAGCTGACACTGACCTTTCGCGTCAGAACGTTGTAGGGGAAGAGGATACTCAGAACCTGACTGTTCGTGACGGTATTGAAGAAGACGCACCGGATGCAGCTATCGTCGGTTTCGATGATGGAAGCGAAGGTGAGGAGGGCGAGTAAATGAATATCAATAACTTCACTGCTATTAAGATCGGACTCGCATCACCTGAGAAGATCCGTGAATGGTCCTATGGCGAAGTAAAGAAGCCTGAGACCATCAACTATCGTTCTCAGAAGCCTGAAAAGGACGGTCTGTTCTGCGAGCGTATTTTCGGACCTACAAAGGACTGGGAATGTGCCTGCGGTAAGTACAAGAAGATCCGTTATCAGGGCGTCGTATGCGATCGCTGCGGCGTTGAGATCACAAAGTCCAGCGTTCGTCGTGAACGTATGGGTCATATTGAACTGGCTGCCCCGGTAGCTCATATCTGGTATCTGCGTGGAATCCCTTCCCGCATGTCCCTGTTGCTGAACGTACCGCCGAAGCAGTTGGAAGAAGTTGTATATTTCGTATCCTGGATCGTAACAGATCCGGGGGATACGGGATTGGCATATAAGCAGATCCTTTCTGAAAAGGAATTCCGTGAAAATACAGCAATCTACGGCGTTGGCAGCTTTAAGGCTGCCACCGGTGCCGAGGCTGTAAAGACACTCCTTGAGCAGGTTGATCTGGACTCTGAATATGCACAGATCATGAAGGAATTGGAAGGTTCCAAGGGTGATAAGCGTAAGAAGCTCATCAAGAGATTGGAAACAGTTGAGGCATTCATGAATTCCGACAACAAGCCGGAATGGATGGTCCTCACTGTCTTGCCGGTCATTCCGCCTGATCTCCGTCCTATGCTTCAGCTGGATGGCGGTAGATTTGCGACTAGTGACTTGAACGATCTGTATCGTCGGGTCATCACACGTAACAATCGTTTGAAGAAGTTGCTGGAACTCGGCACACCGGCTATTATCGTTCAGAACGAAAAGAGAATGTTGCAGGAAGCTGTCGATGCATTGATTGACAATGGTCGTAGATCCAAGCCGATCACAGGTGCCGGCGGACGTGCATTGAAGTCCTTGTCCCATGCCTTGAAGGGTAAGCAGGGTCGTTTCCGTCAGAACTTGCTCGGTAAGCGTGTTGACTTCTCCGGTCGTTCTGTTATTGCCATCGGTCCGTACCTCAAAATGTGGCAGTGCGGTCTTCCTAAGGAAATGGCTATTCAGCTCTACAAGCCGTTTGTTATCAACCAGCTTGTGAATGAGCAGATCGCTTCCAACCCGAAGACAGCTGAAAAGCTCATTGCAAAGCAGGATCCGCGTGTATGGGATGTCGTTGAACGTGTCATTGCCGATCACCCGGTATTTCTTAACCGTGCCCCTACACTGCATAGACTTGGTATCCAGGCATTCTTCCCGATCCTTGTAGAAGGAAGAGCTATCCGTGTACATCCGCTTGTATGTCCGGCCTTTAACGCCGACTTCGACGGTGACCAGATGGCTGTCCATCTTCCTTTGAGCGAGATGGCAAGAGCCGAGACGGAGATTTTGATGCTTGGTTCCAACAACATCCTTGGTCCTAAGGATGGAAAGCCGATCGTTACTCCGGGACAGGACCTTGTTCTTGGTAACTTTTACCTGAATATGGAAGAGACTGCTCAGGAGTTCTTCAATAAGGCTGATGCTTTGGATGCTATGGGCGAACATGGCGAAGCTGACAGATGGAGACAGTACGGTCTTGGCGAAGGTCATGTATTTAAGGATCCTGACGAAGTTCTGATGGCATATCAGACAGGTGTTGTACATTTGCACAGCAGAATTGCTTTGCCGGCTGCCACACTGCATAAGACATGCTTCACAGATTATCAGAACAGCTGTTATTTGTTGACATCTGTAGGTAAGATCATCTTCAACAGTGTTCTGCCTGCTGATTTCCCGTATGTTAATGAAACAAATGCCGCAAATCTTAAGGTTACTCCGAATGATGATTTTGTTCCGATGGGAACAGACATCAAGGCTGAGATCCAGTCTCGTAAGGTTCATGGCGAATTCAAGAAGAAGGACCTCGGTAATTTGATTGCCGCTGTCTTTGATAAATACAACATCAACGGTACAAGTGATATCCTCGATGCTTTGAAGGATATGGGTTATCTCTATTCCACACTCGCAGGTATGACAGTATCTCTTAGTGATATCAAGGTCGCTCCGCATAAGGATGAAATGGTTGCGGAAGGCCAGAAACAGGCCGATAAGCTCAACATGTTGAGAGACAGAGGTCTCTTGACGATGCAGGAGTGGGACCGTGCCTACCAGGAATTGTGGGCAGGTGTCAAGGATAAAGTCGGTGATACATTGATGGCATCTTTGCCGCGTATGAACCCGATCAACATGATGGCTGTATCCGGTGCCCGTGGTAACAAGAACCACTTTACACAGCTTGCCGGTATGCGTGGTCTCATGGCACGTCCTACACAGTCTAAGTCCAAGAAGGAATATCAGCCGTCTATCATCGAAGTCCCGATCACATCCTGCTTCCGTGAAGGTATGAGCGTATCCGAGTTCTTTATCTCCACACATGGTGTACGTAAAGGTCTGACAGATACTGCCTTGAAGACAGCCGAATCCGGTTATCTGACAAGACGTCTCGTCGATGTTGCACAGGAAGTTATCATCTCTGAGGATGATTGCGGTACTGAGAGAGGCTATTATGTTACGGATATCGTCGATCAGAAGAACAACTCCATCATCGAGAAGTTCTATGATCGTATCGTCGGTCGTTACACACAGCAACCGATCACGGATCCATCTACAGGTGAAGTTATCGTAGATGCTGATGAATACATTACAGATGAACTTGCACAGAAGTGCGTTGATGCGGGTGTTAAGGAAGCTTATATCCGTAACGTCTTCACTTGTGAATCCTCCAAAGGTATCTGCCGTAAGTGCTATGGCAGAAACATGGCTACAGGCAACCTCGTAGAAGAGGGCGAAGCAGTCGGTATCATGGCCGCGCAGGCTATCGGTGAACCGGGTACTCAGCTGACTATGAGAAACTTCCATACAGGTGGTGTTGCTACACAGAACGGTGATATCACACAGGGTCTCCCGCGTGTCGAAGAATTGTTCGAAGCACGTACACCTAAGGGCGTTTCCGTCATTGCCAAGATCGACGGTGTCATTACCGATATCCGTGATCAGGAAGGCAACACAGGTAAGATCATCACTGTCACAGGTGAGAGTGAGAGCATTGAACATAAGTGCGACTTGTCTCAGACATTGCGTCAGTGGATCAAGGTAGGATCCAAGGTTCATGCCGGTGAGAAGCTGACAGAAGGTCAGATTGCACCTAAGGAATTGCTGGAAGTTGCCGGTGTAAGAGCTGTTCAGGAATATATCCTTAAGGAAGTTAAGAAGGTTTACTCTTCTCAGTCCATTGATATTTCCGATAAGCACCTTGAAGTAATGATCAAGCAGATGCTCAAGAAGGTTATCGTACTGGAAGGCAATGATTCCGGTCTGTCCGCAGGTCAGACATTGTCTCTGGCTAACATGAATGCCATTAACGAGAACCTGCTCGATGAGGGTAAGACACCTGCTAAGTTCAGCCCTATCCTCCTCGGTATTTCCAAGTCTGCCGTAGAAACAGACTCCTTCCTCTCTGCTGCATCCTTCCAGGAAACAACACGTGTCCTGACAGATGCTGCTGTTAAGGGTAAGGTAGACCATCTGGAAGGTCTGAAGGAAAATGTCATCATCGGTAAGTTGATCCCAGCCGGTACAGGTCGTCCGTTCGATCGTGAAACAACACGTCGCATCGAGACACGTGCTGCACAGTTGAAGCAGGCTCGTGAGGAGCGTAATGCTGAACTGGCTGCCTTGACGGCTCAGAAGCTTCCGGACGATGTCGTTGCCGGTGGAGAGACAGATTATTCTTATGACTACAATGAGAAGATGTTGTCTGAAATGAGCAAGAATCTCCAGAGCAAGTAATCAAGTAAAAAGCTGAAGTGCTTTGCACCTCAGCTTTTTTGGGTTCTTTCAAATCTGGTGTTGGTAGGCACTTAAAGCGAGCTGAATAACTCAT
>X413_Lion__coassemble_67_pt1 | contig 34842 bp, 31 predicted proteins | sample X413_Lion__metabat2_high_PE_002 | metagenome-assembled genome bin X413_Lion | reverse complement strand
CAGGTTATCGGTCGAAGGTCATACCTTCCTCTCAGCCTGTCATACAAGCTCCCGTTTAATGCATATTTACTTAACAAGCATAATCCTGTCTTTTCCAAATAACAAGTATGCTTGTCATATTTACAAACTGAAATCGTCCGAATTATGAAAGAACGATCATTTATTTTCACGCATGACGATCCTCTCCAGATCGGCAACATCTTTTTCCGATAGATTTCTGGTCTTGGCAAAGGCCGCAACAAACGAAGCTGTCGAACCTCCAAACCTCGTTTCGATCAATTCGTCGATATCAGAACACTGTACCTCCTGCTGCGTCACCAACGCACGCACAATGCCGTTTTCATTGACCACGATACCACGCAAAGACAATCTCTTGATCACCGTATAAGTCGTCGTACGTGACCACCCAAGTCGCTCATTGCACAAAGCCGCAAGTGCAGAACTCTTGATCGGTTCATTTTCCCACAATATCAGACAAAATCTGTATTCACTCTCATATACTTTCAAATGTGCCATACAATCACTTCCTTACATCCTTATAGATTATCACACCGGATCCGGCAAAAAACACAATGCCATGAAAACAAGAAATACAAGCACAAACAAAATCTGTTTCCAACCACAAGTTTTTACATCTGCCAATCCCTTTTGTCGTTCTTTTACAATATATTTATTTTTCTCATAAACAGGAATCATGGCAATATATTGCGTCCTTCTCTTGTTTGAGAACTCCGTTGTTGCGTACTCATCACATGCGACCTCAAGATCTGTCAAAAACATAACATACGCCATCATAAACAGAGGATCCAGACAATGCACAAGAAATACTGCCTTGCCCACCAAACGTAAGATCTGACCATTCATCTGCATATACACCCGCTCATGTCTGATCGCACATTCAAAAGCAAGATCAGGTTCTTCAATGCCGGGTCCTGTTATATACGGAATCAACAATTTCGGTTTCAGCACACCTTGAACGATCGGTCTGTCCACTGCCTCCGTCACATATACATTGTCATATACATTTGTAGATTCATTTAGTATCTTACGATATAGTACATACTTCCGAATCTCATCCAGTATCGCAAAAAAGACAATTATCACAACCGTGCATCCGATGATGGCAATCGTCATATAAAAACTGTCTGAAATAGCACGCACATCCTTCAACCACCCCTCACACACCGTATGTTGAAGAAAGTCATCCACAGCCGGAAAGCCCGTAAAAAACCTCGCTCCCCACGAAGTAGAGCAGTTGGTGTCAATAGGATCGATGAAGGCTGTACTTGGTATCAAGCTCAACGAAGATCGTACTCCATTTAGAGGAATGATCGTCTTCATAAGCAAAGGAACCCACAACCACAGCACTGCTTTGCGGGATCTTCTCTTCAAGTAGGCTCGCGCCACCAATATAACAAGAAGGACCCAAAAGCAGGCATAGTGCATATCAAGATACACGCCCACATATTCTGAAAAATAAAAAGGTTTACCTGAATACAACATATCTTTCTTACCTGATCGGATCACACCATAAGAACAGTGCCAAGATGATCAAAGTGCTTTTCCATAGCCTTGTCATACCTTTACTGCATCTCTGTATATGCATGATCCTTTTTATCCTATTCTTTTGAAACAAATATCCTGTCCCATGTTTCTTCCCGGTACTTTGTGAATATGAAAGCACAGCCAATGCATAAGCACCCCGTTGGTCACGATCCAAATTGCCGACCGATCTCTCATCGCATGCATTTTCCAGATCTGCCTCAAACAATTTATATGCGACCCAAAATAACGGGTCCATCCAATTCCAGATCCAAACAAGATATCCGATCATTTTCCAAATCTGATCATGATGTCGAATATGTTCCTGCTCATGCCGTATAGCCATCTCGATGCCAGAGGACTGTCGATATGGAATATAGATCTTAGGATCCAAAAGACCAAACACAAAAGGTATCCTCGCATACTCTGTCATATATACATTCCCCTCTTTTTTTACCGCACTGTTCAAACTCCATCTTTGAACGTGATACTTTCGAAACAACCCCACAAGAAGAAATACCATCCCACTTAACCAAAAGATCCCGATCACGATCACTTTTGCCCACATCTCATCGATGCTTCTGTTTAAACCAATCATGTAGTCTTCAAAAACGACTCTATCCAAAAAATAATCAAATTGTTTAAATCCGGTGTGGAATTCCAAAGCATCACATTTCATCATATCAACATTGATCGGATCAAAGGCATTTGTACTTGGGATCAAGCTGAAAGATGTACGCACCATCCCTAAAGGAATGATCGTTCTCAACAGTAAAATACCCCACATCCATACAACGCCTTCCTTTGATATTGCCTTCAAAAAGCACCTAACGATCATAAGGACCAGTAAAGTACATACGCAAACATAGTGCGCATTGATAAAATACACAAACAGCTCAGCCATATTGCTTATATGCACCTCACAGGCAGCTAGTATCTGACACGTGCATATGTTCCCCCTTTCACACCTTTTTCTTCCCAATGTTTTATATCGGCAGCAGTTGGCTCACAGTAATCTTTTGTATGTTGAGCCACAACATAGTACGCCAGCCGTATTTTCACAACGCATATCACAATCATAAGAATGAGTATAATTAACTTTTTTAATCACCTTCCAACCCCTCTAACATCGTTATCTAACAGAAAATGAAAACAGCAATTACAGTGCACTAATCTGTTTACACCAAAAGTCTAACACAGTAGACATGCGCTGTCTATAGCATTAGACTATATTTATGCTTTTTTTTGTGATAAGAAAACATTTTCATTTACCAAATATAAAAAGATCGGATCTCGCATGTGCTAAGATTCGATCTTATCTTGCTGTTGATGAGGAGGACGATGTGGAGCATCCATAATGCTATTTAGAGATTCGGTATCTGCCAATCGATCGGTGTTCTATCACGATCCACTAAGAAAGCATTGGCCTTGGAAAAGTGTCGACAACCGAAAAAGCCGTTGTTTGCGGATAACGGAGACGGATGTGCTGCCTCCAAGACAAGGTGTTTACGTTGATCGATCATCTCGGCTTTATTACGAGCATTTCTACCCCACAGCATAAATACCACCGGCTGTTCCAGGGCATTGATGCGGGCGATGGCATGGTCTGTAAATGTTTCCCAGCCAATGCCTTTATGAGCAAGTGGTTTGGAATCTTCTACCGTAAGAATAGTGTTCAAAAGAAATACCCCTTGCTTTGCCCACGGCATCAGATAACCGTTATTCGGTATAAAACATCCTTCGTCCATCTGTAATTCCTTATAGATATTGCGCAAAGAAGGAGGAACCTTTATACCGGGATTCACCGAGAAGCACATGCCATGAGCCTGATTGGGCTGATGATATGGATCCTGTCCCAAGATAACCACTTTAATATCCGGTAGATCACAATTTTCAAAAGCCGAAAAGACCTGTGGTTTCGGGGGATAGACAACTCTCTCGGCATAGGCACGATGGATGAAATCCGAAAGCTTCACAAAGTATTCCTTCTTCCACTCTTCCTGTAGCCAGGAAAACCATTCATTATGATTCACGACCACTCCTCCTTTCTGGCTTTTTTCCTTCTTACAAGTACGATGATCGCCGCTGCGGTACAAGCTCCTGCCGTCACCAACCAAAGCACAGCAGATGTAGTAAGCGGATTCGGCAGACTTTCATCGATCCAATCTTCTACATCCTCTTCCACAGCATCAAGCGTTCTTGGTCCATTATCCAAAAGCACACGATGGAACGCTTCTTCATCAAATGCATCGCCAAGAGAATACTCGGCTTGTTCTCTCATCGAGACAAGGCGCATCATGCCGTATCCATAACTAAGATAATCAAACGGATGTGTCAATGCGGATTCATATAATTGCGGTGCAATCTCAGGATTAAGACCAAGTCTTTCAAAGTAGGAAGTCAATTCCTGCTCATCATACCCCTTCCCGTTTACACAAAGATCCGATAGTGCAAATGCCGCATAGTTTACATACACCTGATTCATCATCACCGCCGCATCTTCAGGCGATACAACACCCCAATTCCAAGCCTGTGATTCCGCATACATAGCCCATCCTTCTGTATATCCCAGAAAACCAAGGCACTCACGGATGCCTGATGGGTCTGTACCAAGGTAATAAACATGTTGATAAAGATGTCCCGGATACCCTTCATGAGCAAGACTTTCATACAATGTGTTCACATCTGTGACATTGGCCTTGTTCACCTTGATGCTGTTTTCCGAATAATCATCAATTGGTGATCCCACATAGTAGGCAAGTACATTGCCGGATACGACCGTCGGATCTAAATAATCCACATGGTAGTTGACATCCTCGATCTTAGGAAAACCATGATCGGCAAAGGATGTAGAAAGATACTTCAAGATTTCCTCCGGTTCTGTCATACCGACCGTTCCAAATTCCTCCCGATACGGGCTCATCGCTCTGACCAAAGCATTTAGCTTATGTTTTAAAAATCCTTCCAAATCATTAAAGATCGTATCGACATCACGCGTTGTGGATGCAGTATTCCGGATCACTTCTTCATAGTATTCCGGACCGCCTTTCATATCATGATATCCGGTCTGACAGCCTTTGCCACGCAATGCCGCCAAACGATCAGCCGTCTCCTCACACTGTGGAAGCAACTCATCTTTGACGACCGATGTCACCTCAGCATCCAATTCTTGTTTCCTACCTTCATCCAAAAGATCGGTATTCTTCAATTCCTCACGGAAATCGGAAAGGATCGGATTGTCATCCTTCTTGCCTGCAAAATCACGGATATCCTGCAATACTTCATCCAATGCCGCATCGCTCATAAAATACCCTTTGAAAGCCTGCTCTTCGGTAAAATTCATAGCAGTATCAAAGAAAGCAGGAGCCGACTTTAACAAAGAAACATAATCCGTAAAGTCATCGGCACTATAGAAAACAAACTCCGTCAGATTTGTGGAGAGCTCTCCTATCACATTGTTGGAAGGTGTGAAATACCAGTCAAAGTCCGGCTTAGCTGCCACTTCTTCTTGAAACTCATAAGAATATTTCAAAGCATCGTAATCATGTTTCTGCTTATCGGTAAGTTTATCTCTGTCAAACTTTGCAAGTTCATCCAACACGTCCCGAGCATTCTTCTCCGACTCTTCATAATCTTCATATGATACTCTACCGATCGTCGGTTCCGGTTTTTCGATTCCCATCGTTTGCGGATATCTGGAAAGAAAGTGAAGCGACAGATAATCAGATCCCGCTTCTTCAATAAGAAGATTCCTCATAAAAGCATCAAAATCAGATCTGTCATCTGCCGCCTGTACCGGAAAACTTGTACAAAGTACAGTTACACAAGCAGTAGTCAGTATTGTTTTTATCATCTTTTTCATACCGAATTTTCTCCTGGTTTTATATTATAACAAGCTATCATTTCCTCATATAGGGAATTCCCGCGAATGTGAAGCCACCCATTTAAGTTATGATTTACGCCCATTTATTTTTTTCATTTATTTCATAAGTTTTGATGTTTTTTTTGCGGATAACATCATTTTTGATTGCGGTGTCATTTACATTTGCTATACTTTTCTCAAGAAGTACTTCTGATCCACAAAATCACCAAAACGAAAAGTTGCGCTGTATTTGCTTTTCAATCTAAAGTAGATAATTATCTACAGAAAGGGCACTATCTATGAAAAAGATTTTGTTGTCAGCTATTTGTGTATCAACGCTCTTAACATCAACGACATGCATTCACGCATCTGATAAGCCTGTCACAGTAAGTACTGAAACACATTCAAACTATCACGTATTTACAGAAGAAGAACTTCGCGACACACCATACGAAGGAAAAAAAGTTGTATACTTTGATGGTACTGTATATATCAATGGCAGTAAATTAAAAAGCGTTGCTGTTTTCATCGCTAGAGTTCTTATTGGAACTATAGTAAATGGTGTGCTGATCTGTGTTTCCGGACATGACGCAAACGAATTATCAGCCTCTGCAATGCAATCTCTTATTAAAACCGCTTCAGATATAAATGAAGAAATCGTGAGCGCTTATTTCCCGACAGGAAACTCTGCTGTTTCTTCTGTTCGCACAAGAAGCGGGCGCGATTGTGTTGCCGCACCCGGTGGTATGTGGAAATGTACTATGATTGAATTTTGGAATGAATAACACAGAAGGAAAACACTACTATGAAAAGATTTAGTTTAAGTTTAAAATGGAAGTATCGTATCCTAGGTATCTTTGGTTTCGCTAACGGATATTTATTGTGTGAAGCTTTCTATTATATGGGCGTTCCTATTTGGATCGGCATCATAAGTACTGCAATAGCATGTGGTATCGTATATTACTTGATCAAGAGTATTGAATGAGCATCCACAAACAGCTGTCTCCGGAAGGCAGCTGTTTTTGTATTCCAACATAAAAGGGAGCATATGCTCCCCATTACTTCTAGATCTTATGAACTGCCACAATGACGGAAAGACCCGGCACATAGATGCATCGTCCTGTCTCATTTCTTTCATGACCTAACTCATCAAAGACAACATGCCAATCTTCACCATACCAATATTCTTTGTTGTTATAAGAAGGATTGAAGATCAAGCGGATACAATCCACTCCGTTCTTTTCATCAACATGATCAATATCACACATGACTATGTTCCCTTCCGCCACGGAAAGATGGAGGCTTTGTTTGATCTCTTCCCCGGTGGAAAGACGGAAGCCCTTGTATTTATGACGAAGCGAAATAGCCCTTTTTGTATAATCGACCATATCACTGTTGTAGGCTGCTCTTTCCCAATCCATCTGATTGATGGCATCACCGGCATTGTAGGAGTTGGAATTCCCGTTCTTTGTTCCACAAAACTCCTGTCCGGCATGTAGAAACGGAACACCTTGTGAGAACAATACCGATGCCGTCAACATACGCATCCGAGCCATCCTGGCATTGTGATCTTCACCTTGACAGCAGGCTCTCATCTTATCCCACGCCGTACCGTTATCATGTGTTTCCACGCTGTTGATCGTCTTACATGGAGAATCAAACCGGTAGAAATACGGACTACCGAGAACATTTCCGGCTATGGCCGAACACATTCCGAAGGCCTGGTTCAGATCCCCTGTAATATATCCTTTGGCATACTTTTGATCATCGGAAGTGCGTCCTTTGACAGTATCTCTGAAGTAATCGTTGAAATGTCCGATATCGGGCATCCTGTTCTGATTGACGATACATGCTTTCTGTTGATACGGAAGGATCGTGGGCATGTCCCATCCTTCCCCATAGACCAAAGCATCCTTCTTCACCTCTCGACAAGCTGCCAATACCGCATTCATCGTATCCACATCCAATACACCCATCAAGTCAAAACGATATCCATCCACTCCGTACAACTTCATCAAAGTCCGGCATACATGTAAGATATACCGCCGCATCATCGGCCGACAACTGGACAGATCGTTTCCACAGTAGGAACCATTGCTCATAAAACCGGAATCGTTGTAACGGAAGTAATAATACGGCACGATCTTCTGAAACGCACTTGTCTCCACACTGTACATGTGATTGAAGACAACATCCAGTGTCACTCGCATACCGTTCTTGTGAAAAGTCGAGATCAACTTTTTCAACTCTGTCACACGGCAATACGGATCATTGGGATCGGTCGCATACGAACCTTCCGGGGTGAGGTACTGCTGTGCATCATACCCCCAATTGTAACTACGCTCCGGATGATGCTCGTCGATCGTTGCAAAATCCAGGACCGGTTGCAACTGTATATGTGTTGCACCAAGACTTTTCAAGTAATCCATACCGGTCGGACGTCCATTGCAGGATGTCCCTTCTTCTGCCAATGCGGCAAAAGTTCCGTGTTCTTTGGTACCGGTCAAAAGTGAAGCTGTCATATCTCTAACAGAACATTCGTAGATAACGGCATCTACGGCACTGTCGATGGTATTTGGCAATGTATAATCGCGGATCTTCAGAATATCACGCACATCGATAACAGCACTCTTGCGACCGTTGGCATTAGAACTCAAAGCATAGGGATCCACCGCCTCATTTGTTTCCCCATTAACAGTTACAAGGTATGTATACAAGGCATGTTTCAGATCCCCGTGTACTTTCACACGATATACGCCTTTAGCCGTGCGATGCATGGCATAGCATTCCGTGTTTCCGTAATTTTCCAATTTCAAAACAACATTGGAGGCAGTCGGAGCCCATACATTAAATGATGTATATGTTGGTGTGTACTGTGAGCCAAGATCCTCTCCATCATAGTCGAACATGTCGGCAAATCCCGGTTTCTGGGCGATCAATCTCATGATCAATGGCACTTCCAGTCCATGTGATTCACGTACCATGTATTCATCTCCGAACACAAGGTCGCTCGGTGCACTGAGGTCATATCTGACATTGTCAGGATGTTCCTCCACACCGATCACCGTTAGGTCTGCATATAAACCGGAAGAAGAGGTCAGATAGAAATAATCTGACCTCCCCCCGAAAAATGTCCGGTTCATCCAGATCGTGATCTTGCCGAAATCGTCCATATATGCATGCATTGCAGGCATAAAGAATCACTCCCCTCTATAGCCGGATCTTCAGCTTACTTTACTTTTACAGGCTCAATGTGCCAGATATCATTTGCATATTCCTCGATCGTACGGTCGGAAGAGAAATATCCACTCTTGGCAATGTTGATGAGGCAGCTCTTTGCCCATGCTCTACGGTCAAGATAACGTGCACTGATCTCTTCCTGTGCCTTGACATAAGCATCAAAGTCAGCCAGAACGAAGAACTCATCGTTCTTGGTCATGATTTCATCGTAAATATTGCGGAATTCATATTCATCACCTGTCCAGAATCCGTTGATGAATGTGTCCATGACATCACGGATGCGAGGATCGTTCCAGTAATAGTCATGAGCTTTGTAATTACTTCTTCTTGCTTCGATCTCTTCTACTGTCATACCGAAGATGACATCATTTTCGCGACCTACGAGATTGTCTATCTCAACATTCGCACCATCCAGCGTACCGAGTGTCAAAGCACCGTTCATCATGAATTTCATATTACCGGTACCACTGGCCTCCTTGCCGGCTGTACTGATCTGTTCGGATACATCTGTACCCGGCACAAGAATCTCACTCATCGTAACGCAATAGTTCGGCAGGAATACGACCTTGAGCATCTTGTTTGTATCAGGATCGGAGTTGATCTTCATGGCAACGTTGTTGATGAGCTTAATGACGCTCTTGGCAAATGTATAAGAACTAGCAGCCTTGGCAGCAAACAAATATGTATGCGGCGTGATCTTGAAATTCGGATCCTTCTTAAGACGCTGATACAGATAAATGACATGCATGATGTTGAGGAGCTGTCTCTTATATGCATGAAGTCTCTTCGCCTGCGTATCGATGATGGAATTCGGATCGATCTCTTCTCCTGTCAGATCCTTGACATACTTGGCAAGCTTTTCCTTTCTTGTCTGCTTCACCGCAAGGAAAGCATCCTGAACTTTGGGATCATCCACATACTTCATCAGATCTTCAAAGTGACGATAGTCTGTCTGGTAAGCTGTACCGATCGTATCATCGAGGAACTGCTTGAGCTCGGGGTTTGCATAAAGCATCCATCTTCTGTGCGTAATACCATTTGTCTTGTTATTGAACTTTTCCGGCCAAATATTGTAGAAATCATGGAACAGATCATCCTTGAGGATCTCTGTATGCAGAGCTGCCACACCGTTGATGGAATGAGAACCGATAATGGCAAGATCCGCCATATGCAACATACCGTCATGGATCGGACGTGTTCTGTAACATACACCATTCTGCTCCAGACCGTTCTCTGCACACCACTCAGCATATCTTCTGTCGATCTCCACGATGATCATATTGATACGAGGCAACAGTTCTTCGATATAACGCATCGGCCACTTTTCAAGAGCTTCACTCATGACTGTGTGGTTTGTATAGGAAACTGTCTTCTTTGTGATCTCCCATGCCTTATCCCAAGAGTATCTGTAGTCATCCATCAAGATACGCATAAGTTCAGGAATGACAAGGACCGGATGTGTATCGTTGAGCTGAATGGCAACATGTTCACCAAGATCATCCAAATTCTCATGATCGTTGAGATAAGATTCGATGATGGAATGCACACCGGCACATACAAAGAAATATTCCTGCTTCAAACGGAGGAATTTACCTTCTTCTGTAGAATCATCCGGATATACGTTCAAGCAGATGGCTTCTACATCAGACAGATACTGACGGTAGTCCACATCACGCGGAGCCACATCCGCCGGTTCTGCCGACCATAAACGAAGTGTATTTGTCGTCTTTGTGCCGGCCCCGATCATAGGCATATCATACGGTACAGCAAGCACATCCCATGCTCTGACATGCTTGAAGTGCATATCACCGTTTTCATCGTAGGATACCTGCATCTGACCATAGAACTTGACATCCACAGCATGCTTCGGCTTACGGATCTCCCAAGGATTACCAACACGAAGCCACATATCCGGAACTTCTACCTGCTCACCTTTTCTGTTGATGAACTGACGGAACAGACCGGCACGATAGCGGATGCAGTTGCCGTTGATCAGATAATTATCGGATGCGGCACTATCCATGAAGCAAGCAGCCAAACGTCCCAGACCACCGTTACCAAGACCCGGATCCTGTTCGGTGTTTTCGATCTCTTCATAATCAATACCGAGTTCCCCAAGGCCGTCTACGACCATGTCATAGATACCGAGGTTCTTGAGATTTGTTCTCAGCATTCTGCCGAGAAGGAATTCCATGGAGAAATAGTATACCTGCTTGGCATCGGTCTTGGATGCTGTCTCCTTGCAGTCTTTCCAATTGACAGATGCATAGTCACGCACCATTGTGCCGAGTGTGAGATACTTCTCCGTCACGTGTGCATCCTTGACATCGCAACCGTAGGATTCCACGATCCTGCGGCTGAACTCTTCCTTAAACTCCTCTTTGTTCTTAAACATTTTCTTTTCCTCTCTTTAAATCTATTGCAAGACAGTCCTGTTCAGCCAGACTGCCTCAAATGAATCCAAATTCAATGTCAGAAACGCTGTTCCTCCTCTGTCGGAAGTTATCAGTGTTTTTGAGAGTGAAGATCCACGGCCACCATATGCCATGTCTCCGGTATCCAAAACGGTCTCCCATCGTCCCGCTTCCGGCACCGGCGTTTCGTATCCATCATAACGCCGTCCGGACAGATTCATCACACAAACCACGAATTCTTTTTCGCTTTTTCTACAAAATGCAAACACAGGTCGATCATCATCCCCCTTGTCAAGCCACCGAAAACCATCCGGTGCATAGTCTCGTTCATATAACGCAGGATGTTCTTTATACGATCTTCCCAATGTCTGGAAATATGTGCAAAATGCACGATGCATCGGATATTCTTCTAAAAACCAATCAACTTCACGCCTCTCATCAAATTCCCGAAACATGGCGATCTCGCCACCCATGAAATTCAATTTTTTACCGGGTCTTGTAAACATATAGGCATACAACGCTCGCAACTGTGCGAATTTGTTATCGTAATCCCCCCACATTTTAGCAATGATCGTTCCTTTGCCATGTACGTTTTCATCATGTGACAACGGATTCATGAACCTTTCACTCCATCCATAATCCATGGCAAATGTAAACTTCTTTCGCTCCTCACCACGGTACAACGGATCCATGGCAAAGTATGACAATGTGTCATTCATCCATCCCATATCCCATTTGTAGTCAAAATCAAGTCCTTCCGCACCGGTCACGTGGGGAAATGCCGAACTGTCTTCTGCAATCATCATGACAGAGGGATGTTCCTTATGCATGTAGTAGTTGAGCCTATGCAGAAACTGCAACCCTCCGCGATTTAACCCACGAGTACTGTCCCCACCCCAATAGATCATATGAGAGACTGCATCGATACGAAAGCCGTCGATATGATAAACAGATGCCCAAAATGAGCAGGCACTCATCAAAAACGATCTTACTTCTTCATTCCAGAGATCGAAATTCAGTGTGCCCCATGGACTTTCAGCATCATATGAACGACGGTACTCGTATAACGGTTCCCCATCAAAGCAAGCCAAACCATGAGCATCTTTGGCAAAGTGCATCGGCACAAAGTCCAATATCACCCCAATACCGGCTTGATGACATGCGTCCACAAATCCGGCAAAGTCCCGCGGATTGCCATATCGTGAAGTTGGAGCATAACATCCTGTCAGCTGATATCCCCATGATCCATCATATGGATATTCAGTCAAAGGCATCAACTCGATATGCGTAAACCCCATGTCTTTGACATACGGGATCACATGCTTTGCCAAGCTACGATATGTACATGTACTCTTCTTCCAGCACCCGGCATGGATCTCATAGATGTTGACGGGACGATCAAAGTTGCGTGTCCGTGCTTTCATCCATTTTTCATCATGCCACTTCACATCCTGTGGATCGCATACAACAGATGCAGTACCCGGTCTTTTCTCAGCCTCAAAGGCGTAAGGATCGCTCTTATAGAGTGTGCCATGCCCCGTCTCGATCTTATACTTATATGCATCCGTAGATCTAACACCTACGACCTCCGTTTGCCATATGCCGGTATATCCTGTACGCACCATCGGAATCGCATGATCGTCCCAGTTTGTAAATGATCCTGTCAGTGATACATTCCTTGCATGCGGAGCAAAGACGGTGAATACGGCCTTGCCGGCATCTGTAAAGTGTACGCCGAACAGGCGGTATGCATCTGTGCAGTGCCCTGCATGAAACTTCTCGATCAGACGTTCCTGCTGTCCTTGCGTCATTTGTTTCATGCTCAACATAGTGATTATTTTACCATCATGTCGTTTTTTTTAATATCATATGACTGTTTTATCCATGAAAATCTAAGGTAAATAAAAGTTTTTTCTAGTTTTTCACAAAAAAAGAGGGTGCTTTGTACAAGTACCCTCTGAATCTTTATACTACGCAAGGATCGGCTTAACTGCTTCTGTCAATGCTTCTTTTTCCGCTTCTGCCTCGGTCAGGTCTTTGCCCTTTGTTGTGAAATACGTCTTGATCTTCGGTTCTGTACCGGAAGGTCTGACGATAACAACAGCACCGTCATCGAGATCGTACCTAAGAACATTGGCCTTAGGAAGACCGGTTGCGACAGTGTCCTCGTAATCTGTCACTTTGACGACTTTATGCCCGGCAAAGCTCTCCGGAGCATGTGCTCTAAGATCACTCATGATCCCGGCCATCTTATCCATTCCGGAAAGCCCCGGGAATTCATAGGAATCCACTTTATTGAGATATCGACCATACTGAGCATAGATCTCTTCCAATCTCTGCTTAATGGAGGAACCGATGGAACGGTAATAGGCGGCCATCTCACAAATAAGCATACTGCCGATGACAGCATCTTTATCGCGGACATAAGAACCGGCCAGATAACCGTAAGATTCTTCAAAACCGAAGATAAAACGATCTTCCTCACCGTTTGCTTCAAGCTTGGCGATCTGGTCACCGATCCACTTAAAACCGGTAAGAGTATGACGAAGTTCTACACCATAGTGCTCTGCCACTGCTTCGGCAAGGGGTGTGGAAACGATGGATTCCACTGCGACAGGATGTTCCGGCATCGTTCCCTTTTCAATGCGACCGGCACAGATGTAGTCAAGCAAAAGAACACCCATTTCATTGCCGGAGACAAGTTCATATGTACCATCCGGACACTTCATGGCGATCCCCACTCTGTCCGCATCCGGATCGGTAGCAAGCATGAGATCGGCATTGGTCTTCTTTGCCCACTCAAGGCCGAGTTCCAAAGCTTCAAAGATCTCAGGATTGGGATATGAACAAGTCGTGAAGTAGCCGTTGGGATATTCCTGTTCCGGAACGATCGTGATGTCATCAATGCCCATATCTGTAAGGACCTTTGTGACCGGAACAAGACCGGTGCCGTTGAGCGGAGAATAGACGAGCTTAAGACCGGCTGTTTTGCAAAGACCCGGTCTGACCTGACGGGATTCAATGGCTTCGTAAAAGGCATTGAGACAATCTTCCCCGACAAACCGGATCAAACCTTTTTCAACACCTTCAGAGAAAGGCATGTATTTGGCACCTGTCAAAACATCAGTCTTGAGGATCGCATCATATACGACAGCAGCCGCATCATCCGTCATCTGACAACCATCCGGACCATAGGCCTTATAACCGTTATATCGTGCGGGATTGTGAGAAGCGGTGACCATGATGCCGGCATTGCACTTGTAATATCTTGTGGCAAAGCTGAGTGCAGGTACCGGCATAAGCTCATCATAGATGCGAACATGAATACCGTTAGCCGCAAGCACACCGGCCGCTTCTCTGGCAAAGTTCCAACCCTTGAGACGGGAATCGTAACTGATGGCAACTGTCTGTGTGCCCCCCTGTGTCTTCACCCAATCAGCCACACCCTGTGTAGCTTGTCTGACGACCCAGATGTTCATACGGTTCGTACCGGCCCCAAGCGTACCACGCAGACCTGCCGTTCCAAACTTCAAGGCAACCGCAAATCTTTCCTTGATGGCATTGTCATCATCCTTGATCTCAAGCAGTTCACGCTTCAAGTCAAAATCGATAAGATCGGCTTCCAGCCATCTCTTGTATTCATCCTGATACATAATCTTCCTTCTTTCATTCAATTATTTATATTTTAAAAAAAGAGAAGAATGTTTCCGCACCCTTCCCAATTCTGCTTTGCGATGATTAAGCAATGACCTTCTGAGCACGAAGAACATCTTCAATCGTCTTGATTGCAGCATCTTCATCCTCACCGTCGCAAGATACTGTGATCTCAGACTGTGTGGGAATACCCAAAGACATAACGCCCATGATGGACTTCATGTTTACTGTACGGCCCTTGTAAGCAACCTTTACTTCACTCTTGAACTTGCTTGCAGCATTGACTGCTACAGTTGCAGGACGTGCATGAAGACCTACCGGATCGACGACCGTTACTGTAATCTGTTTCATTTTTATCATTCCTCCTATGTTTCAATGACTAGATTTATTTTAAACCACTCAATTTAAGTTTACAAGCGATTGACTGTCTCATTGAGCCGATTTCAACGCCCCTTTTGCCCTTAATTCCGACTTTTTGGCATCAGCCGTCCAATTGTAACGGCAATACAGCTTCATATCCTCGGCAAGGGCATGAGCCATCATTGGAGTAAACGCTCCTTTTTTCGCCCGCCAACACCAGTTGTCAGGATCGCCGGCAGGATCGTTCGTACGACTTTTTGAGTCCACTCTCAGAAGATCCTGAGCCTGTACCATCGCTAAGTCACACACCGATGCGTAGCCACACTTCATGATGGCAAGATCGATGTCTTGTAAAGGATGATCCAAGTATACTGCCGCACGCTTGGCACGCACCGGTTCATGTTTGATCCATCCGATCATCGTATCATTATCATGTGTACCAGTATAAACAACGGCATTGGCCTCATAGCGGAAAGGCATGTAACAAGATCCCGGATCATTTTCATCAAAGGCATATTGCAAGATCTTCATACCTGGACAACCGGATGCTTTTACCATTGCTATAAGTTCCGGACTGAGTTCACCAAGATCTTCAGCTATCATCTCACATTCCCCGTATCTTTCCCTTAACTTCCGCAAAGGAGCCAGCCCCGGTCCTTGACACCATGCACCTTGTCCATCCCCTTCCATCTTAACGGCATAATACTTCAAAAAGCCCTGGAAATGATCAAGTCTAAGAACATCACAATAACGGTATTGTGCCCACGCTCTGGCGATCCACCAAGCATAGTCGTCCGCCTTCATACGATCCCAATCATAGAGAGGATTGCCCCACTTCTGTCCGGGCATACCGGCACAGACGACAGGCTTACGATCTTCATCCAGACAAAATTGTTCCGGAGCCGCCCATACATCCACCGAATCCAAAGCAACATAGAACGGCAGATCACCAATAATACGGATTCCTCTGTCATTGGCATACTTCTTAATAGCTGTCATCTGTTTAAAGAAAAAATATTGAATGCGCTCATAGCGGGATATCTTCTCGTGCAAGGAAGGGATGAGAGCCAAGATCGCCTCTTTGTCTTTACGACGTAAAGGATCGGGCCATTCCTGCCATGATCTGCCTTCCTGCTGTTCTTTGATTGCCATAAAAACAGCATAACTCTTCAGCCAATATGCATTGTCTTTCAGAAATGTAAAATAGTCTGTCGGCATGACACGTGGCATACGATCGGCTGCTTTCATAAGGATCGGCATCTTCACACGATACAACATCCCATAATCGACATGGGTCGGATCTTTGATATTTTGAAGTGGGATCAAATCCTCTTCATCCAGATAATGTTCCTCGACAAGTTCATCAAGGTCGATCAAATATGGATTTCCGGCAAAGGAAGAAACAGCCGCATAGGGAGAATTACCATATCCTGTCGGCCCCACCGGCAATATCTGCCAATAGGACTGTCCTGCATCTACCAAAAAATCAATAAATTCCCGTGCTTCCTTGCCAAGCGTACCTACGCCATAAGGAGATGGAAGTGATGTGATCGGCATCAAAATACCTGCACTGCGTATCATATGACCCCTCTTTTCTATATGAGCATACGCTCAATTACTCATGTCTTTTTATGTGCTACTTTATATTTTAGTACAAAATCTTCTTGGATAAACAAAAAAATGAGATCAGACGATCTCATTTATGATATGGCTCATGATGAAGGATACGGAAAGCACGGTAGATCTGTTCTACGACTAAGATCCGGCAGAGCTGATGTGGGAAGGTATTGTCAGAGAGCTTCCAACGCATATCCGCTCTTTGAATCAAGGCATCGGACACCCCAAGAGAGCCACCGATCACAAAATCGATCCGACTCTTTCCACTCGCATACAGTTTGTCGATATGTTGCGACAATTTAACGGAATCCATCGTATGACCGGCAAGATCCAGCAAGATCACATAGTCATCGGGGCGGATGAATTTAAGTATTCTTTCGCCCTCTTTTTCTTTGATGATGCGACGATCCGCATCGGATGCCCCATCCGGTGTTTTTTCATCTGCCGCTTCGTATATTTCGAGTTTATCATAGGGACGGATCCGTTTGACATATTCGGAAATACCATCACGCATCCATTTTTCTTTTACTTTGCCGCAGGCAATGAGTTTGATCATTGTGCTGTAACCTCCACTGTCTTTTGTTCACCTTCCCGTAGAAGCGTGATCTGCAGCTTATCACCGGGACGGTGTTCATACCAGATATTCCTCAGATCACCGGTGGTTTCGATCTTGGCATCATTGACAGCCAAGATGACATCATCACGCCTGATAAGATCGCCAAGGGTCCCATCGGCACTGTTGATCAAAACTCCGGAAGAAAGATCCAGATCCAACCCACGTTGGTTTTTCTGATAGGGACGCATATCTCCGACATTCATACCGATAATGGGCAGCCATCCTCTTATAACTTTTCCGGTATTGAAAAGCTGCGTATAGACCTTGGCGACTTCATTGGTCCCCACGGCATATGTATAGCCAACTTCTGTACCCTGCACACCACGAATAATAACTCCGATAAGCTGGCCGGCCGCATTGATCATGGCACTGCCTTGCGAGGCATCGCCCATGTGCATATCCGCTTCCAGAATAGAAAGAGGATATCCTGAACTTTCATCCAAGATACCGTATCCAGGCTTTCCGACAGCCGCAAAACCAAGACCGGCTCTTTGATCATTTTGGACTGCTTCCATACCGATCACATATTCCCCTTCATCCAAAAGATCTGAGTCTCCGGATGAGAAGATAACGGTGCTGAAGTCTACAGGTGCTTCCAAAAGAGCAAGACCTGTCTGCTCATCAATCCCACGACATTTGGCTACAACACTTGCCCCGCTGTCGAATACGATCTGTATTTTATCACTGTTTCGGACAAGGGCAGCAGCCGTCATGATGTATGCATTGTCATCATCATTTCCGTAAATGACACCTGATCCTTCTTCATTACCTTCGACTAAAACAATACTGCTTCTGACAGAATCCACGATGGTGCTGATATCAGACGTATAATCAACAGAAGTAAACTGTTTGCCGGCATCAGTCGATTTCTTAGGTTCTTCCTTTTTATCGGAGAACAGTATTGCGGTCAGCCCTACATTCCATACCAAGAGCACAGCTAACGCTGCCACAGTCCATTTCTTCATCATTATCTCCTCCTGTCAGGGGTTCAAATTGACCGGCCGCACATATGACGAGGTCTTTGTTGATCCCCTGCACACCGCGCAATCGGCGGCATACTGTTTCCAACGCCAGTTCTCGGGTGTTGGCTTCCCGGCTGATGTGGGCCAGGAATATCGTTTTGGTCTTGGGACTGAGGATACGCGCAAGGATATCAGCACAATCTTCGTTACATAGGTGCCCCTCATCGGAATAGATCCTTGCTTTAACATATTGCGGACGTCTGCTCTGCATGAGCATATCCACATCATGATTGCATTCCAAGACGATCCTGTCGGCATCTTGCAAAAAGGGTAGATAACTTTCTTTTATATAGCCTGTATCGGTGATATATACAAGTTTTTCCTTACCGTTTTCCATAACATATCCGGTCGTATGCAAAGCATCATGAGAAAGAGCCAACGGCAAGATCGTAAACGAACCAACCGTAAACTTCTTCATCGGTTCCACATGCAATGTTTCCGTGTCTACGATCTCCACAGGAGAATATATCGTCAGATCGCGGAAATGTTTGATCTGGGATATGTGGTCACTGTGATCGTGGGTAATAAGCAGAGCATTGATGTCATTCAAAGAAACACTTGCTTCTGCCAAAGCATTCATTAAATATTTTTTAGTGCCACCACAGTCGATCAGGATACATGTATTCTCATCACGGACAAGACATGCATTTCCTTTCGAACCGCTGGCCAATAGATCCACTCTCATATCAGTACCCACTACAGTTGAGGTATCCGTCACATGGATCGGTATTGTTATACGGATCACCTTTGCCGATATAGAAATGAATATGAGGACCCGAAGCGTTGCCGGTCATACCGATGACACCGATCTGTTCGCCTTTGTCTACGATCGTTCCGACCGGTAATGGCGAAGGGTCATTCATATGTGCATAGTAAGAATAGAGACCATTGTTGTGATCGATGACAACATAGTTACCGGAAAGCGGATGCCATGCATTTTCTTTTATAACACCACTGTCTGCCGCATATACTTTGCCATAGCGATCATATACATTGATAACATCGATGGCTTCATGGTCGGCATAACATCCCCATCCACAGCTGATACCGGGATTGTCGGTCGGCCACTGGAAAACACCTGTACCGATACCGGAGTGCTCGGTCATACCGACATTGATCACTTCATCGACGGGCTGTTTCACATCAACACTGGAAAGTAACGTACCTTTCATCAATACCCCGTTTACCCACGTTTCCTGATACAAAGAATTTCGGGATCCGGGAATACCTTCCTGCACCGTCTTTTGTTCACCGGTATACAAGTTCTCATCTTGTACATATTGCGTATCGGGATAGATCTCCTCGGCCCGCAACACTTCCCGGGTCACGTTAATCGTGAGCGGAGAGTTGAAATATGTAACACAAAGCTGTTCCCCCGCCGAAAGGACCTGGTCTGTGGACTTGATCTTATCGCGATTGATATTCATCACCTGCTCGGCACTAAGACCGTGATTCTTGGCCCCGACACCGGCAACCGTATCATATTCACTGACCGTGTAATATTCTTTCTCGGTATCGTTACCATATTCAAGAAAGTCTAGGACCTCATCTTGCGTCGTCCGGATCTTGTCGACCGGTGCATATGCGGTATCGACCGATACCGTTTCAGCGATAGAAACCCCAACATCACGACGCCCATAGTCTGTCAATTCCGGCGTACGCTTACCATTGGTGAGAAGATTCAAAGAATCTTTACTGATAAAAAAGTTTAGAAAGGTATTCATGGCATCATCATACAGCTTACGATCAGAGACATAAATGCGATCAAATACATCGTTGCCATCCGCAAAAGAGATGACGGTGGCACGCACCGTAAACATTTCGTTTTCTTCCAGATAGTCAAAGATATCTTGATCGGCATTGGTATAGGTAAACATACTTTGTTCGCTCGTTACATATACATTTTCGCCAAGAGAAGCTTTTGAGTTCGGGAATTTATCTTCATACTTCTGATGATAGATGTGATCAAGAAAACCATCGAGTTTACTTTGTGAAGAAACAATGCCGATAAGATGCCCATCCGCATATACTTTCTGAACAGAGGACGGAGTGCTCAATACAGTTTCCACACACTGGTCAAACATGCCGATCTCCGTATCCCGTACAAGATCGGGATCAACTTTCGGCAGATGCATGAGCGACGGCAAAAACACGACGATGAAAACGGACGCAAGAAAGCATCCTGCCAATGTCAAGATGCGTTTCATTCGTATGGCTCCTGCTGTCCGGAAATGTTGAACAAGCTGTTGGTATTGGCTTGGAAGGCCAGATAGATCTTTTTCGTAGCACCGTTTCTGTGCTTGGCAATATTGATCTCAAGACTTTCATTGTTGGTGCGTTCCGCTTCCTCTTTGGCAGCATCGTTGTAGTAAGAATCACGGTACAACATCATAACAACGTCGGCATCCTGCTCAATGGCACCGGATTCACGAAGATCGGAAAGCATCGGATGCTTGTTTTCCCTTTGTTCTACAGAACGGGAAAGCTGTGACAAAGCAATGACAGGAACATTTAATTCACGCGCAACATTCTTAAGACCACGGGAGATATCGGAAACTTCCTGCTGGCGGTTTTCACCGGACGTACGTCTTGAGCCGGTGATCAACTGAATATAGTCGATCATGATCAAAGAAAGACCTTGTTCGGCCTGCAATCTTCTGGCTTTTGAAGCGATGTCCGCAACCTTGCACATAGGATTGTCATCAATGTAGATCTTGGCCGAACGCAGTTCAGCAGCTCCTTCATTGACCCTGTTCCAGTCCGTATCAGACAACTGACCCGTCTTCAAAGCATCACCTTTGATCTGACTCTTGGCACTGAGAAGACGCATACCAAGTGATTCCGCTCCCATTTCAAGTGAGAAGATAGCAACCGCCTTATCCGGCTGATACATAGCCACATTCATGGCAACGTTCAAAGAAACCGCCGTCTTACCCATGGAAGGACGAGCCGCAATAATGATCAGATCCCCCGGCTGAAAGCCATGAAGAGTGTCATCAAGTGCATCAAACCCGGTCTTCATACCGGTGACATTGGACTTAGCTTCCGACATCTTATGGATATTTTCAAGGACCGTATTCATTAAGACAGGGGTGGAGATGAATTCGCCGCCACTGCGATCATGCGATACTTCCAGGACTGACTTTTCAGCCATATCCAGATATTCATCTACGTTGACTTGTCCGCTCATGCCTTCTTCTATGATCTTTTCACAAGATTCGATCATCTTGCGCATCAAAGACTTTTCACGGATCATCGTCACGTAGTTCTTGGTGTTATAGCTTGTGACGGCCGCATCCACCAATTGTGTAAGATAGGCTATGCCTCCGGAACGTTCCAACTTCTGCTCATCTTCCAAACGCGTGGAAACGATGGAAAGATCGATCGGTTTTCCTTCTCGATACAAGGAACAACACACATTGTAGATGTTACGATTGGCCTCGATGAAAAAGTCTTCCGGATCCAATCCCTCCTCAATAGCGAGGCGGGCTGCATTCGGATAGACCATCATCGTACCAAGAAGACTGGCTTCAGCCTCCGGGGCAGCCGGAAGCTGCCTGTTCTGTGTCATTTTTCACTCCCATTGACACGGACGTTGATCGTACCGATCACGCCCTTGTGCAATTCCACTCTTACTTTGGTAATACCAAGAGACTGAATGGGACGAGGATCCAAGATCTTCTTCTTATCAATGGAAACACCCTGTCTTCTAAGCTGCTCTACGATCTGCTTTGTGGAAACACTGCCGAAAACACGACCTTCTTTGCCGGCCTTTACCGTAAACATGAGCTGCATCTTTTCCAGTTTCTTGGCCAGCTCCTCGGCAGCAGCCTTCTGCTGTGCTTCTTCAACACGAGCTTCTTCCTTCTGCTCGGCAAGGATCTCACGGCTCTTTTCCGTTGAAGCAACAGCCATGCCCCTGGCGATCAAGAAATTTCTTGCATATCCATCGGAGACCTCAACGATCTCCCCCTTTTTTCCAACTTTCTTAACATCCTGCTTAAGAATCACTTTCATCGTTTGTTTCCTCCCTGAAATATTCATCTATCGCTGCAGTAAGTTCTTTTTTGATACTGTCGAGCGAGGTTTTATTACGTTGCATTGCCGCAGCGGTCATATGTCCGCCACCATGCATTTTTTCCATGATGGCCTGTACGTTGATCTTACCGGTAGACCGAGCGGAGATACATGTTTCACTGTCACTGTTTGCCAATACAAATGCCGCTTCCACACCTTTGATCTCCAGCAGTTCATCAGCTGCCTGCGACATCATGGAACGCGTTAAGGAACGCTTATCATATGCAGCAATAACAACACCGTTAACATAACGTTCAGCACTTGCCACAACACTAGACTTCAACGAGAACTCCTCATATGTGTCCTTGAGATATTCATTGGCCAACTGTGGATCGGCTCCGTATTTTCTCAACACACTGGCCGCATCATATGTACGGGCTCCGGTGCGAACATGCCAGCGGTTTGTATCGATCGTCATGCCCGTCAACATGAACGTGGCGATCATCTCACTGATATCCACCTTGGCAGAAACATACTGGAACATCTCTGTAACAAGTTCACAGGCACTGGAAGCCCCGGCTTCAATATATACCATGACCGGACTGATACCCATCTCTGTGCTTCGTCTATGATGGTCGATCACCGCCACCTTGCGGGCATTCTCGGCAACTTTGGCACCGTTGGACTGCTTAAGGTTATGGTGATCGGTCATGATGACCAACGTATTTTTCCGAAGCTGATTCAAAGCTTCACTTTCAGTCACCAGATTCACTTCTTCCGCCAACTGCTTCTTATTGCGTTCCATAGCCTGGGCAAGCTTTTCTTCTATACCACCGGTCTTAGCGATAATGCACACTTGCTTCTTCAAAGACTGCACGATCTTGGCAAGTGCAAAGGCACTGCCCATACAGTCAAAATCGGCATTCTTATGACCGGCAATAATGACATTGTCACTGTTCAAGATCAAATCACGAAGGGTATGTGACATTACCCGGACTCGGACTCTGCTTCTCTTCTCGGCCGCTTCTGTACTACCACCGAAGTATTTGACATCTTCACCGTAGACCTGAACTGCAACCTGATCGCCACCACGTGTCTGAGCAAGATCCATCAGCCCCGAGACCATATCATCCAATTCTTTGAAATCATCTGTTCCTCTGGCAAAAGCCATGGACAACGTAATGGAGACTTCCACCTTTTGAGCAGCTTCTCTGACTTTATTCAAGACCGAGAACCGATCCCGGAGAAGTTCATCATAGATCTTCTCATTGAGGACCATAAGATATCTATGATTGGACAGCCCTTTGATCAAGATTCCATGGCTTTCACAATATTCAGTAAGCGGTGTACGAACAGCAGCACTTATGATGGCCGCTTCCGATTCATCCGCAAGCTGCAAGCTTTCTTCGTAATTGTCGAAGTTTGTCATCCCCACCACGATACGGTCACTTGTAAACAGTTCTTGGTAATGCCTTTCCTCCGTCACATCCAGGAAGAATAGCATTGTGACATCGCTCTTTCTCTTGATCTGATAGACTTTATCATCCAATGTGACATATGTCATATCCGTGTCACCACTAAGTATGGCCGACACTTCCGGTAGCCACGAAGTAAGTCTTTCCCCTATTTTTTCAAGGCCACGCTGTTTGAACAAATCACTCATCCAAGTGATGTTGTAATTCTTATCATAGATGACGATACCCACTCCACCATAAAGATATGCTTCTTGTGCAGCGGTACCAAGCATGTTTCGAACACCGGTCGATTCTTCCAGATAAGCATCTTCAAAATGATTGAAGACATAATACAAAATGATGCATTCAACAATCAAAAGAAGTCCGGCGTCGATAACACTCATATCCAGCAAAAAGTACCCCGCCAAAAGAAGCAGAGCCTGAATGACGATAGCCAGGATAACGGTTCGTCTTAAACGTTTTATTTGATTCTTCATACCGTCTCACTCTCCTTTAGCCAATGACAATGCATATCTGTCGTGATATACAAGAAACCGAAGATACATGCAGCAATATTCATCATCATACCGATGATACAGATCAAAACGAGCGTGAGTTTGCGGGTAGCCGGGAATTTCACCTTCATATATACACATATACCGACCATTCCGAAGATCACAAGAAAGAAATATCCTGCCATTCCCAAACCCTGTAAAGACATCTGCAGGATATCATTGTCAAACGGATTGGCTATTGTGTAATAGTACATAACGACCCCGGCAAGAGCTAGATATCCGGTCCATTTCGGAAGGAACAACTCTCTGACAGGACGTCCCGGCTCAATGTGGAAGCGAAGCCTTCTCAACATCAACATCGAAAGCATATGCGTGACAAACGCCTCCATGACACCTGTCAATGCCGCCGCAATCACAAAGATTTCCAACAGATAGTGGTCCATATTGAACATCGTAGACATGTCCATATTCATGGAAGAAGACATACCGGTAAGCATCTCTTTATACATATTCATCTCATCGGCAAGATCGTATCCGAAGAATTTGGCAAATACGACCATTGTTAAGATCTCTGTTACAGCTCCCAAAAGCATTGTGACGATCAATATTTTCCCGGGATCTTTTTTCTTGTATATCCCCCCACCGTACACCATGCCGATCAAACTTTCCGCGGCAACATAGAACAGTGTCTGGGGCCATCCAAGAATGACACAAAGAAGCAGGATCGCAAAGAATACGATCCAGCTGTTGCGCATGCCGTACTTTGCACTGAAGAATACCATCGGCAAAGGAAGGATGAACAACAAAGTTCCTTCAAAGAGCCCTGCTGTCTCACGATTTATCAGCAACATGGCTCCCATAATGGCGGCAATCATGGCGCCGTCTGTCAATTTTCTTACATTGTTATGCATAAACTGTTTTCTCACCACTCATCCGAATATCGGACTTACATTAAATTATAACACACCGTCTTCATACACCAAGTGGCGATAAAAAAGCGAGATGCACTCGCACCTCGCTTATACAGCCTCACAGCTTCTTATTTAACAGCGTCCTTCAATGCCTTGGAGGCCTTGAACTTAGGAGCCTTGGAAGCAGCAATCTCGATCTTTTCACCTGTAGCAGGATTAACACCCTGTCTTGCGGATCTTTCAGATACTTCAAACTTACCAAAGCCTGAGAGAGATACCTCACCACCGTCTGAAAGTGTCTCAGCGATCGTTTCGAATACAGAGCTTACTGCATCGGCAGCCTGCTTCTTAGTAATGCCTGCTGCTTCTGCGGCGCGATCAGCGAGGTCTTTCTTCGTAACTACAATGATACTTTTTTCCATCTCGAACACTCCTTATCTGATGTTACTGCTATATTTTATACAGCCCGGGTTGGCATTGCAACGAGAAATGAACTCTATTCACGTACAATTCACGTCATCAAACGTTTTGATACGATTTTTCACCTACTTGCCATGTCACGTACCACCTTTCTTCTTTATAAATACGTCAAAAAGAAGAGATCACCCCAAACTCATTACAGTCCGATAAGACGGCATTTGTGAATGGCAGTCGTACAAAAGATCTTATGCACCAGCACATGGACGGCAAAAGATGTCAAACGTTCCGGAATACGGACCTCAAAGACCGGAGCATCGTCATACAACTCCTGCATTTGTGATTCATGTTGCAACAGAGTAAAGAAATCAACGGCAGACGCAAGCCGAGAACCGGGTGTATACGTACCGGCAGTCATCAGAATACCCGGATATTTGTCGGCATCACGGATGGCGATATGTTGACATACGACAAGATCTTCTTCCGGAACAAGACAATAGTGATCGTTGTATCTTCGTTCATACTCTTCAAGTTCATTGCGGATATGTTGCAAGATGCGACATGCAAAGGCTTTACCTTCCAAAGTTTGTAAATCGCTTTGGATCCATGAAGCATTCCGACATGTTTCCGCGAGTCCCATAATACCGATGGATGAGTTATGATCATGCAATGTACCAAGATATTTACCGGTATAGGGATACAACCCGGAACCGAGCAGTTTTTCCAATACTGTCCGCTTGGTCTTGAGACAACGGGCCGCAAGATCGACCATCCGATCAAGACGTTCGAACATATCTTGTTCGTTTTTTGACAGGAACGCAATACGAGGCAGGTCGATCGTAACGATACCGACTGAGCCGACATCCAAAGAACGACTCTCGTGAAGATAGCACGGAATGCCCGTACGAGCTGACATTTCGTATAACAGATCCTCCGTCTTGGCATTCATGCCGTCATGAATGTGCACAACCGGGATCGGGAACGGAAACTTAACGCCATTGGCATCCCCCTCCATAAGCACTTCACAAAGAGCCCGATCGATCATTTCCATCTCTTCACCACAATCACCATACAAGATATCAGTCGTAACGCCACCAATGACCGCATGTTGTTCCTTCATATCTGCCGGTGGCATGCGATCAAGGATCACATGACTTGCCGGAGCTTGCACCCCCCGTCGGACCGGCACATTTGCTTCATAAACAAAAGCCTGCATCGCTTGCTTGACTTCCTTAAATGTCAAAGCATCCTGCTTGATAAACGGGGCAAGATAGGTATCAAAATGGTCAAATGACTGCATACCTGCCCATTCATTCTGCATCACCCCCAGAAAATCGGCCATTTGAATGCATAAAGTAGAAAGATGCTTGGCCGGCCCACTACTGACAAGACCTTCCACACCACCAAGACCGGCGTGGATCAACTTTTCCAAAGACCATATGGTGCTGTCCCCCGTCAACATACCCAAACCATGGATGTAGATGTCACCGTTGCGATGAGCAACAGCTATTTCTTCATCATAGACTTCAGATAACCAGTAGTTGGCAGTAATGGCCCCGGAATTCGAGAGGATAAGACCACCGATGGAGTAGGTCCCAACACCGGATGCTTCATCTTTGGCCTCCAAATAATTATCAACGATCTTTTTATAATCCAAAGTCGTACTCTTGATATTACGGATGTTCTCCCTCTGTTTCCGATACAAAATATATGCTTTGGCCACATCGGCATACCCGGCGGCAGAGAGCACCTTTTCGGCACTGTCCTGGATATCCTCCACCCCAATGGCATTATCCTTCACTTTATCAGTGAAATCACCGGTCACGCGCAGAGCGATCATTTCGATCACGTCCACCGTACATGGTTTGCGACATGCCTCAAATGCTTTTGTAAGTGCCGCCGTGATCTTATGGATATCAAATGGAGCTTTAGTGCCATCTCTTTTTATGACTTGATATGTATTCATCTACGTGTCCTCCGCCATTTTGCATGTGGGGCGTATTGGGAGATCGCCCCCATGATTGTACCGATCTCTTCATCCGTATATGCGGCTGTATAGGGAATGATCTCCCATGCACCGTCCCCCACTTGCTTGGCGATCGCTATGAGATCCTCAACCGTATGTGTATCAGGAGAGATGATGGTCCGAAACGTATGTTTGATCGCTGTACTCTTCAACAAGGCAATACTTTCTTCAATACCGATGCAATTGAAGGCATCGGGAGAAAGCCCGGTGGTACGTGCATATTGCTCGCAACTGTTTTTTATTTCCAAGGAGATCTCATCAACGATCCCGTCAGAAAGGATCGTTTTCAGACGATCGGGAATAGTACCATTGGTCTCCAGTTTGACGAAATACCCCATTTCTTTGATCTCTTCTATGAAAGGGACGATTCCTTCCTGCATCAAAGGTTCCCCACCGGAAATGCATACGGCATCGAGAAAGTCATTGTGCTGTTGCAGAAATGTCATGACTTCTTCTTGTTCCAAGAAGATATAATCTTCCGGAACAAACACAAGATCTTTATTAGGACAAAACGGACATTTGAGGGTGCATCCGGCCATATAGATACGACAGGCGGTATGATCTTCCACAGCTGTAAGTGTAAGCTTTTCCATATACCCGATATGCAAAGCCTCTGTTTTCTCATCCGCTTCCAATGTCCGGCTATTACGGCAAGCATCTTCCAATAGATCTTCAAACGCCCGGGCATCAATATCGGCAAAGACCTCATTGCGGAAACGATTCCGATATTCATACAGTGCCGTCATAATACCGGCGGCTTTTTCAGTCGTATATAGACGCCGCACACGTTTATCGGTCGGATCCAAAGAGACCGTCACATACCCATGTTCTTGAAGCGTGCGGATGGATTTGCTGGTAGTACCTTTATCCACTTCACCGATCTTTGTGACTTCCTGCATAGTGATCCCTTCATTTTCATTGATGAAGAACAAAAACATCAGCTGTCCCCAACCAATGTTGTATTTTTCCATGACTCTATCGAAATACTTTTGCGTATTACGATAGAGGACGGATAGATGGATCATGAAATTTCCCTGTGTGGCCATATATCTCCTTGTTTTTTCCGTTTCCATAATACCGCCGTGTCTGTTGGTGTCAAATGCTTTTAGGTATCGGGTATAATGGACGGTATGAGATATGTTCTGTGGTTTGGTCTGTTGCGGGTGGCGGCATTTGGCATGGGGATCGTTCTACCTCTTTCTTTTTTATTTTCAAAGGTCATCCCCACGCCCCTCGTACCGCTTGTTTTTTTGATCGTTTTCCTGACGGTCTGGCTACTTGCGGAAACGCGGTATGCACATTGTCGCGTACAGTATGTAGATCGTATGACAGGGGAAGAGTTCGAAAGATATATGCGCTTTTGGTTTAGGATCCACGGCTATCGCAAGATCCGCAAGACCCAGGAAACACGAGACTATGGTGCTGATCTAATCATGAAAAAAGGCTTGCGCAGGGTAGTGGTGCAAGCCAAGCGTTATGATCGTAATATTGGTGTTCATGCTGTCCAGCAAGCCGTTGCGGCACGGGATTTTTATGATGCCTCACGGGCGATCGTTGCCACAAACCGTTATTTCACGGCAGCCGCAAAAAATCTGGCAGCTGTCAATGAAGTGGAGCTCATAGATCGTGAAGTGTTGTTTGGCATCTCCCAAAAACGAAAATGATCATTGCCCATGGGCACAGATGCGTTGCCGATAGTCTGTCAGGATATCCAGCATTTCCTGCAGGTTTTCCACCGTGGTAAGACGAGCTTTACACTGCGCAGCATATGGCATACCGCTAAGATACCAACCGGCCATAGAACGCATCATATGGATACCGGTATATTCTTCTTCATATTCACATAGTTTTTTCGCATAGTCATAACAAAGATCGATACGTTCTTCATACGTGGGCTCAACATAAGGAAGTCCGGATTCATCCGCCAGGATCTCACTGATGAAGAAAGGTCGGCCCATAAGACCTCGTCCAATCATGACCGCATCACACCCGGTCTCTTCATACATGCGATGAACATCTGCCACCGTGCGGATGTCACCATTACCGATCACCGGGATCTTCACGGCATCTTTGACCATCTTGATATAGCTATTATCCGACTCTCCGGTGTAAAGCTGACTACGCGTACGGCCATGGACCGCAATGGCATCTGCCCCAGCCTCTTCCATCTTTCGGGCAAATGTATCACATACAATATGTTCTTTATCCCAACCGGCGCGGATCTTGACGGTAACCGGTCTATCGGTGTTGTCTTTGACCGCCCGTACGATGTCATACGCCAGATCAGGATGATTCAAAAGCCATGATCCACTGTGCGCTTTCAACACTTTTGTGACCGGACACCCCATATTGATGTCGATGATGTCACAATCCGTGTTTTCAGTAAGATATTTTGCTGCCTCCCCCATCGTGATGGGATCGGAGCCGAAAAGTTGGAGAGATACGGGATGTTCCCCGGGAAAAGTACGACACATATCAAACGTTTTGGCATTTTGATAATGTAGTGCCTTATCACTGATCATTTCGGATACAGTAAGTCCTGCACCGTAATCATGAGCGATCTGACGGTATACCGGATTGGAAATGCCGGCCAGCGGGGCAGCCACGATCCTATTTGAAAGTTCTACTTTTCCGATGTGCCACATTTTTCTTTCTTGATCTCCTTCAACTCTTCAGGACTGAATGTATATTTCGTATTGCAATATTGGCATACGATCTCAGCAGCCTTGTTTTCGGCAATAAGTTCATCAAGATCGCTTTCTTTCAAAGTTGCCAATGCTTCACTGTAGTGTTCTTTTGTACAACCACAATGATAACGGGTATCTCTATGACCGAGGATCTTGGCATCCGGAAAGTACTTCGCGATGATGTCTTCGGTGGCCATCCCACTTTCGATCAACGTGGACATAGGCGGAAGTTTGGATGTGATCTCCACACATTTATCAACAGTGTCATCGGATGCGCCGGGCATCATCTGGATGATCATACCACCGGCGGCGGTGATATTTCCTTCCGGTGCCACCAGAACACCTACAGAGACGGCACTGGGTGTCTGTTCACTGACGGTGAAGTAATATGCAAAATCTTCCCCTACTTCCCCGGTCTGAAGTTTAACCATGCCTGAGAACGGTTCTTTCAGACCAAGATCCTTGGTAACGGTCAAAGTACCGTTGGTACCGACTGCACGTCCGACATCAAGATGACCGTCCTCTCTTACAAGATAGAGAGAAGGATCGGAAATGAATCCTTTGACATCGCCATTTCCTTTGGCTGTCACAAGTACCGTCCCGGCAGGTCCATGTCCATTAAAGACCACCGTGATCGTTTCATCATCATTCTTCAGATCACTCGCCATGATGGACGTTACGGTCATGATTCTCCCAAGAGCAGCAGCACTTGTCGGAAGACAGTGGTGCTTGTTACGTGCCTCTTCGCACATTGCCGTTGTTCTTGCGGCATGGATGCGGACTTCTCCGTTAAACGCTTCGGCAATTACGATCTCGTCTTTCATTTTAGCCTCCTGATCATTTTGTCATTGATCTTTTTCATTCTGCGTACATCGACCTTGATGACTTTTCTGTCTGCTGTCATCAAGCCGTTGCATTCTGTTTCCGTATCTGTCAGCTGTGTATAGATGCAGCCGGAAAGTCCCTTTTCGATATTCGGAAGTATCTCACGTTCATAAAGAGCATCTACGGCACGATCGTAGTCGCATCTGTCTTTGAACTTCTTATACCCAAATGCTTTATCGCTTTCGGTATGATTTTTCATTTGAAATACATATCCTCCGAACTCAGAAAGGATCATGGCGCGGTCATCTTCTTTCGGTATCTTAAATTTTTTGAAATAGACGTGATGACTATTGAAATCACCGGCCCCCATATCATGCCATCCGGATGCACTGTCGATCAACCGGGACGGATCAAGCCTGCGAATGCGATCAGTGACATCACTGCTGTCAAATTGCCCCCATCCTTCATTGAACGGAACATAGATACCTACGCATACAGTGTTGTAGAGCGTGACGATCATTTCGTCAAGTTCATGAATATATGCTTTGCGGGAATGTTCGCTCTCACGGCCGAATTTGTGATGCTCTTTATCATCCATCGTACGTTGATTCAAAAAAAGCGGAGCGATCGAATGACGCCATGGCGAAAAATGGTTGCCACCATTAGGCATGTCCTGCATAACGATAAGACCCAGTTTATCGCAATAATGATAAAACCGACGGGAAGCTTGCAAAACATGCATGCGGATCATATTGAAGCCCATGTTTTTCACTGCTTGCAATTCCTCTTCCAGCCCCTTATCGGAAGCATATGTATATCCCCCATCAGGTGTTAGCCCTTGATCCAGGACCCCGGTGAGGAATAGAGGCTTTTCATTTAAGAAGAAGCGAGGATGACCGGCATCGTCTTTGGCCAAAGAAAATTTACGCATGCCGTAATATGTCTCCACCCTATCATCTTCGGTGATGATCTCTACGTCATACAAAAACGGATCTTGCGGAGACCATTCATGATATTCACACATCGGGATGGTGTAATGCCCATCCTGCGTAAGTCCTTCATGACGAAAACCGTCTTTTCCGGTAACAGTGATCTTGGCTTGGTGAAAGGGCCCGGACAGTTCCATATGAACACACCGACCTTCACAATCCGGTGTGATAAGAACATCCTCTATGGCATGAGCAGGAAGATCTTCCAGCCAAACAGTATCCCAAATTCCGGCATAAGCATGGTAAAAGATCCCTTTTGGCGTAAGGGATTGCTTACCATATGCAAAGATGCCTTGATCGGTATTATCCGTCACTCTGACCATCAATGCATTTTGATATTTGACATATTGCGTGACATCAAAGGCAAAGGGACTATAGCCACCTAAGTGAGAACCAAGCTCCATGCCATTTAGGAACACTGTACATACCTGGTCTACTGCTTCAAAATGCAAGATCACTTTCTTTTTCCGAGGATCGTATGCAAAGGTTCGACGATACCAAAGCGTTTCATCCGGCTGAAGTGTTTCTTGTACGCCACTGAGCAATGTCCCCACAGCAAAAGGAACATATATCTTTTTCCACTTTTCAGGATCGGTGTCCGCATCCCCTTTTACGATCTGATATTCCCATGTGCCGTTGAGGCATGTCCAATTGCGACGATGGAATTGAGGACGGGGATACGCCCACTTTTCACCCTTGTATTTACCGTCTTCCGCCCACTTTGTATACAGTGTCATAATGTTTCTTTCTTTTCCTCTTCTGTACTTCTTTCTTTTACGATATAGATCTGTCTCTTCTTTGTTTCAAGATAGATCTTACTGATATACATTCCCATGATACCCATGCAAAGAAGCTGAATACTGCCAAGAAACAAGATGATACTGACCATGGAAGGCCACCCGGCCACAGGATCTGAAAAAAGCAAAGCTCTTACAACAATGAAGATAAGAACCAAAAGAGAAATAACAAAAAGCACAACTCCCAGTATAGATGCCGCAAGGAGCGGTGCGGTGGAGTAAGCAAGAATGCCATCGACCGCATATACAAACAATTTCTTAAACGACCACTTTGTACTTCCTGCACTACGCTCAATGTTTTCATATGAAAGCCACTTTGTGTTATAGCCGACCCAAGAGAATATCCCTTTGGAGAAACGATTGTATTCACGATCTTCGACAATGGAATCTACCATGTTACGGCGCATCATACGGAAGTCTCTGGCCCCATCAACAATCTCAGTTTGCGAGATCTTGTTGATAAGACGGTAAAAAAGACGAGCAAACCAAGAACGGATCTTCGGTTCGCCACGGCGTGTGGAACGTCTTGTAGCAATGCAGTCCAGATCTTCATCCTCGTGCAGAAACCGCCACATCTTGGGAAGCAAAGACGGGGGATCCTGAAGATCCACATCCATCGTGACGATATAATCGCCGGTCGTCATTTCCAGACCGGCAAGCAAAGCGGATTCCTTACCGAAATTGCGGGAAAAAGACACATAGCGAACACGGGGATCGGCTTTATGAAGCTTGCGCATGATCTTGAGTGTATGATCCTTACTGCCATCGTCAACGAAGCAAAATTCCACTTCCGCCGGAATATCGCGAGTGAATTTCAATGCCTCGTTGTAGAAGATCTCGATCGTTTCTTCTTCGTTGTAGCAGGGAACGACCAGTGACAGTTTTTCCATATTATCCTCTCTTTCTTATGATATACATGCGAAGGGCCGTCGCAAGACCGGATGCCATGTGAACAAGGACGGACACGATGATGATGTGATTACGCATGTTGAGTGCCGTCTGTGAAAAAGACAACGATCCGGTCACTTGAAATGCATACAGGCATGTGATGAGAAATGATGAAACGATCATCACACTCTCTGCTGTCACAGCGGATATCCCATACTTTGTCGTACTGTCCAAAAGCCATGGAACGGCAATGGCACACATCGTTGTAACGGCAAATCCGGCCCACGTGAGACAGTGATCTGTCTGTACCATGCAGAAAAGAACAACAAGAGCCATGACAAAGCTGCCGCCGATTCCCAGAAGTATCCCTGTTATGTTTTTTTTCATATTGCTCATATTCGTTATTCTAACACGATTTGTCAATGAAATATATAAAATGCCTATTTCATGCGGTTTTCGGCTTTTTTTGTGTTATTTATTTAAGCTACCTTTTAGGCTATGACCTCTTTTAGAGGGAATTACAAAAAGAACTTTACATAGTTGCATGACTATGCTATAATATATGAGTAGAAAGGAGGTAGTAATGAGTAAGAGCAAAAAGAAAAAGAAGAACCGACTGAGTAATTCAGAAATGATCCAACTGACACTTGTAATCATTGAATTGCTCAAGGTAATACACCTGTTCTTCTTTGAATAGATTGGTGGAGAGCTGAACACTCTCCACTACTCTTACATCATTGCATTATTATTATGAATTTTCAAGATTTTCTAAACTATGCAACTTGGTTCTTTGCAGGCTTTGAGTTATGCAATGTAATCTACAATCACTCATTTCTAAACATTACAAGCTGTATTGTAATGTTCTGCCTGGCAGTAATATGGACAAAACGTAAAGGAGTAAACAAAAATGGATGACACAAATAGCAAAGCGTTCAACCAGAACGCCTACATGGCACAGTGGAAAAAGGAAAACATGAAGTCTGTCCATG
>X413_Lion__coassemble_66_pt1 | contig 35130 bp, 31 predicted proteins | sample X413_Lion__metabat2_high_PE_002 | metagenome-assembled genome bin X413_Lion | reverse complement strand
AGAGATCTGATCTTTCAGACCTACTTGTCAGCTCGGTTCCTTGTTTTTATATTCTTATTTAAGATACTTTCTTTTTCCCATTCTGTACAGGAACACCCCACACAGTATGATCGCCACCCCCATGCAAAGAAATGGAGTCAAAGACAAAAACAGTGATCTACCAAGTATTTTATTGGTTAAAGCAAGACTTCCCCCTGCCGTCATAAATCCCAAGACCAACTCCAATCCACCTGTCAAGATGACTGTCTTTCCGGTCGTGGATATATCGTTCATCTTTGTGGCACAGGTCAAGAAGAAGATTCCACAGACTGTCAGACACAAAGCAAATCCCGGTGTCACTGTGTAGTACCAAAGTGAAGCAGCCGGTCTCAGCCACGGTACAGCATAGTCATACCATCCGTCACTTGTCATAGACTGTACGGCATAAGTAAGAGAATCTGTCGCATCTGTGATGCTTTCTTGCAACAGATCACGATCCAACGTGATACCTTCTTTCTCTGTTTTTGCACATACATGAGAAGCCAGTTTGTCTTCCTGTTTTGCAATATCCGGTGCCGCAAAAGGCATATCGTAAGCAATAGACTGTACCGCCGCATCCATATACTTCATTGTAATGGAACGGATAGCAGGATCTTTTTGCATACTGTTCTGCAATTCCACCGCTTTATCGATATCCTCTATATCCTTATTCATGTAGATCACATCATTCATACGAAGTACGTAGGCTCGCCCCACCACATCATCAGAGACAGCATCTCTTACGGCAATACGCACAGCCCCTGTAAACGCCGTCCATAACAATACAAGAACAGCCGGTATATATAAGATTTTCTTTTTCATCGTTTAAATAATAAGAAAAATGCCTATGCGGCATTACTTCTTTTTCTCTTTCTTCTCGATAGGAGCTCTCAATGTGATCTCTTCTGTCACGGCATCATCTTGTGGGATCTTTGTTCCACAATGGTGACAATACTTCTCATCGATTTCAAGCTTTGTACCACACTCCGGACAATATCGGATGACCTGTACCTCGGGATCGGGCTGTCGCATGCCACAATAGGGACAGAACAGTGCTCCGTTGGGAATACGGGATCCACAAGCCGGACAACGTACGATACCTCTCATCTCATCGATGGAAGTTTCTTTCTCGGCAATGGCTTTCTGCAATCTCACCGCTTCTTCGATCTTTTCGTAGTTCAGATCCTCGGTGTCATTTCTATGTACATCGACGTAGTCCTCACCAAGTACCCTATATATCTTATTCAAGTCTTTCTTCATAGACTTGATCTGCATCGTCAATCTGACGATTTCATATTTCTTTTTCAGCCAATCCACAGCTTTATTCAATATGTTCATACTCGTATTCTACTACACTTTTTGTGCTTCGGTTGCTTCTTAAAGTAAAGATAAGAAAAAGCAGCTGTTCTTATGAACAACTGCTTCCTGCTTACTTCGTAATGGATTCCAACCATTCAGCCGGTGCTTCATAGCCCAACAGCTTAACAACTGTAGCAGCTACATTGGCAAGACCGAAATCGTCGCCTTCCTTAACTTCTGTTCCTTCCGGACCGTTGTAGATAGCAAACGGTACACGTGCCAAGGAGTGAGATGTCTTGGCCTTCGGTGTGCCATCCGGGTTTGTACCCTTATCATACATCTCATCGGAATTACCATGGTCAGCTGTAACGACCAATGTATAGTCCATCTTGTCACATGCGTCCATCAATCTTCTCAACATCAAGTCAACAGACTCAACACCGATCAATGTAGCTTCATAGCTACCTGTATGACCGACCATGTCTCCGTTAGGATAGTTACATCTCAAGAACTGATACTTACCGGACTCGATCGCTTCAACCATCTTATCTGTGATCTCAGTGGCCTTCATCCAAGGCTTCAGATCAAACGGAATGATATCAGACGGGATTTCTTCCCAAACTTCCAACTCATCAGAGAACTTCTCAGATCTGTTACCGTTCCAGAAGTAAGTAACATGACCGAACTTCTGTGTTTCAGAACATGCATAAGAGCGAACGCCCTTATTCACGAGGAACTCAGACATTGTATTTGTGATATGCGGTGGTTCTACAAGGAAGTGTTCAGGCAGATGGAGGTCTCCGTCATACTGCAACATACCTGCATAGTAAACATTCGGCTTCTTTGTCTGTTCGAAACCATCAAAGCCCTTATTCATATAATCGAAAGCCTTGGAGATCTCGACAGCACGGTCACCTCTGAAGTTGAAGAGGATCACAGAATCACCGTCATCGATCGTACCTACAGGCTGACCGTTCTCAGCAATTACAAAGCCCGGCAGATACTGGTCTGTATAACCGTCTTCGGCACGGTAAGTCTCGATTGCTTCCTTAGCAGACGCAAACTGTCTTCCTTCACCGCAAACATGGATCTGCCAACCCTTTTCAACCATTGCCCAGTCAGCTTCATAACGGTCCATGGTAATGACCATACGACCACCACCGGAAGCGATGCAACTGTGGAATGTATCATCATTCAATTCAGCGATAACACCTTCCAATTCATCGATATATTGCAAAGCACTTGTTTCCGGAACATCACGTCCGTCGAGAAGTACATGCACTCTGACCTCGGAAAGACCCTCCTTCTTAGCTTCCTTCATCATCGCAATAAGATGAGAGATATTGGAATGTACATTACCATCGGACAAAAGACCGAGGAAATGCATCTTACCATTGTGTTCCTTTGCAAACTTGACCGCATCTACCCAAGCCTGAGATTCATAGATCTTACCGGATTCGATAGACTCATTTACAAGCTTTGCGCCCTGAGAATAGATCTGACCACAACCCAATGCGTTGTGACCTACTTCAGAGTTGCCCATGTCGGAATCAGACGGCAGACCCACCGCTGTACCGGATGCCTTAATGGTCGTATGCGGCCACTTTGTCATCAGTTCATCGATCTGAGGCTTATATGCATGAAGAACTGCATTGCCTTTGTCCTTGTCGGTCCAGCCGACACCGTCCATAACGACTAATACTACTGGTTTTGCCATATTGTTATGATCTCCTTTTCGCATCTATAAATATAGCATGTTTCTATAAAGCAAGTGCAGGAAACATCCTATCCCTTGTCATTTTTCACATGTTCCAAGTTCGCACAGTCTCTGCAATTCTTCCTTTCCCAGTCCATACTCCGTCCAAAGAAACATCTCCGGTGTTTCATACCTATTATGTATCTCCTGTAGCACCGCCCGACCGATGGTCTCCGATACGCCTTCCTTCATGGTCAACAGTTCCTTCAATTCCGGATGTCCTTCCAATCTATCCGCATACTTTGTATAGATCTTCTCCAGATTCTCCCGTCTTTCTTCCTTGGACTTCATATAGTCTTCCAGGATATCTTGATCCCTTGCCCCAAGGGCGGTCAGTAACACCATGACGGCAACTCCCGTTCTGTCTTTGCCAACGGCACAATGAAGCACGATCGGTGTATTACCGGCCAATATCTTCTCAAACATCACTTGTATCGCATTATTACCAAACGGCATTTCCTTGTAATACTGTGTCAACTTCTCCAACTGATCCCGAGCATCTTGTCCGATCTTGTTCATGCCATGGATCGAGAAATCGATCTCTTCTCCTCCTTTTGTAACCACGCCCGAGTGTTGTACGATCTCCACTTGCGGAAAGAGAGGATCCGGACATCTCTTGCTTTCTTCCTTGGATCTTAGATCCAATACAGAACGGATACCCAATGTTTGAAATACCGCCCGTTCTGCCGAACGCATCCAGTAAAGACCTGCACTTCGGTAAAACATACCGCTCTTTACAACTCTTCCATTCTGAACAGGGATCCCACCCAAGTCTCTAAAATTCAGCTGTCCTCGTGTCAATCCTTCTATCTTCATAACAGCATGATACCTGAATTCATATATCCGGTACAGTATCCGGAATGGCATATGCTAAAATAATGGTGAAAAAACAGAAAGGACCATCCCACACCTATGAAAAGGATCAGAATATTAGCAACTTCGGATGTTCATGCCAACATCCTCCCCATTCATTATGCCGACAACATGTATCGTAATCATGGTCTTGCCAAGATAAAGACGGCAATCGATTGTTTAAAGGATGAGAATACACTCGTTCTGGACAATGGTGATATGTTGGAGGGAACACCTCTTGCCTTCTACCACTATGATCGTTATCCCGATGAGCTTTCTCCTTTTACAAAGGCAATGAATGAGATCGAATATGATTATGTCAATGTTGGAAATCATGACTTTGATCATGGGGAAGAAGCTCTGATGATGCATTTGCAGAATCTGAAGGCACCTTGTATCACTTCCAACTGGATCTACCGTGGTAAACCATTCGGTCCCACATATGTCATCCGTGAAATTGCCGGCAAGAAGATCGCGTTATTTGCCTTGACCACTTCTTTTACAGGTGAAGCACAGAAGAAAGCAAATATCCGTCACAGCAAGTTCCAGGATGCTGTGGAAACAGCCAAGAAGACCGTCAATACGATCAGAAGACTGGAAAGACCCGACTATGTCATATGTCTCTACCATGGGGGCTTTGAAAGAGATATTGCCACCGGTACAGCTGAGGCAAAGATCACAAGTGAAAATCAGGCATATCGCATCTGCCGTGAGATCAGTGGTATCGATGTATTGATCGCCGGTCACACACACCGTTCCATGTGCGGACGTTTGTTCAATACAACATATATTGAAACAGCTTCCGACGGTTCGGAGATCGCCTGCATCGACATCATGCCGGATACAGGCCATATTGAAACACATATCTTAAAGTGTGATATGGATGCGGATGAAAGCATCCTCAAGACTGTGGCCAAGGAAGAGGAAGAATGCCAAACATGGCTGGATAGACCCCTTGGTACAGCCAAGACAGACCTTTCCATCAAGGATGACATTGAAGCCCGTGTACACAAAGCACAGCTCGTCACATTCATGAACAAAGCTGCCATGGATCACACCAAAGCAGATCTTGCCACATGTAATCTGTATCTTCATGCCAAAGGTCTTCCCACACAGATCACCATGCGAGATCTTGTTTCCACTTATGTATATCCCAACACTCTTACCGTAAAACAGATATCCGGCAAAACACTGCGTGAATATCTTGAAAAATGTGCAAGCTACTTCACCGTTCAAACAGACGGTACGATCGGTATCGATTCCACATATATCGTTCCTTCTCCTGTCTATTACAACTATGATATGGTTGATGGCATCGACTACACGATAAATGCCTCTCTACCTGTCGGTCAGCGCATTACAGAATTGAAGCGGAACGGTGAAGATATCACAGATGACATGATATTTACGATCGCCATGAACAATTACAGAGCAATCGGCGGTGGCGACTACATGATGTTGAGAGATCTTCCTGTTGTCCGTGAATATACAACAAGTATCGTAGATATGCTGGCCAACTATATCCGAGATATGCAAGTCATAGATTTCGAACCCGTAAACAACATCACGATCACAAAGTAACTGTTTCCTATAAAGTCAATACATCCTACCGTAGACCAAAGGTCTTGTGAGATCCGGCATATGAGCCTGACACAAGACTTTTTTATATATTACGACATAGATAAGATCACCAAAAAAATCCTGTATCTTCTATATAAAAAGTGTTGGCAATGTTCCACCAACACTCAAATGTTTATCTAGGCCTTTGGCACTGTAAAGCGGAAGATACTACCATGTGGTACATTGTCTTCCAAAGTGATCGTTCCCCCATGTGCCTTCACAATAGATCTGCACAATGACAACCCGATCCCCACACTCTTATATGTTTCCTGATTCCCGGTATAGAACATCTCAAAGATATGATCCTTTACATCCCCTTGTATACCGGGACCGTCATCCGCAATGGAAATACTTACCATCTTTCCTACGTCTTTGGCACCAATAACGATAGATGAACCCTTAGGGGTATACTGTATAGCATTGTCGATGATATTCAAGATCACCTGTACAAGCAGTCGGGCATCTACTCTTACTTTGAGAGCAGGATCACACTCTGAGAACGTGATCTTGTAGTCCTTACTGGCTCGATCGAGATGTGAGAAAGCCTCCATAAATATAGCATCCAACGTCTCTGTACTGTAATTCAGCTTTACCTGACCATCTTCCAAGCGACTGACAGACATCAGGTTGTTGACAAGGTTAATCAACCACTCGGCATCAGAATATATATCACTGTACATCTGTGACTTACGTTCTTCATCCAAACCATTATCCGGTGTCATCAGTATATTGGCATTGCCCATAATAGAATGAAGAGGGGTGCGTAGATCATGGGATACTGCTCTTAGGATATTGGAGCGAAGCTGCTCATTACGGATCAACAGAGCACTTTCTTCTTTCTCGTGGGCGTTGTGTTCATTCTCCAAAGCCAAGGCACATTCACCAAGGATCGACAATACGATACTGTTTTCAAACGAATCCAGTGGTTCCTTTCCCATTCCGATCCCCACGACACCATACACAACATGATTCACACGTATTGCCAGATACAAACATTTGGCATTGGACAATGTATCGGTAGTGGCTCCGGCATGGCTGTTGTTCTTTAATACCCAGTTGGCAACCGTTTTCTCATTCATGCCCACATAAGCCGGGTCCGGTTTATTACCGGAAGCCGGATATTGTGTGGGAACTCCCAAAGACCCATTCACTACCGGATACACGATGATATCTCTATTCAACAATTTAATAAGCTGTCCGGCCATGGCCGCCAAGATCTTACTACGTTCTGTCTCTTGCTGGAATAACTGATTGGACTCAAACAAGATCTTCGTACGATATGCGGCCTTGGCTGCTTGGGTGGCATTGCCCTTAAGACGAAGTGTCAAAGAACTGGTTATGATCGCCGCCAGAAACATAATGACAAATGTCACCGGATATCCACTGTCATAAGCCATCAAAGAAAACTTCGGTTCTGTAAAAAAGAAGTTGAACAACAGTACACTGATAACAGATGCCGCACAACTGTACACCATTCTATGTGTTCCCACCGCTATCAGAAGTACACCTATGATATAGATCGTAATGATATTGGCTTCTGTAAAGCCAAGACTGTCAAACAGAAAGCCTATCAAACTGGCAATGAGTAGAACTGTTGCTGTCTTTACCGTATCCAACAGCGTGATCTTCTCTTTCCGAATACGATACCGCATCCTTCGTTGATATGGGGTATTCTGTCCGGCATTATCCGGAATGATGTGAATATCCATGTTTGGTACTTCTTCGATCAGTCTGTCTGTCAAGGTCTGCTTCTTTAGTATCGTACGTCTGCCGGCAGCACTTCTTCCCAAGACGATCTTAGTCACACCGGATATTCTTGCAAACTCAGCGATCTGAGCAGGTACATCATCTCCATATACCGCTTCTATGGAAGCACCCAATTGCTGAGCAAGATGGATGTTTTCACGCAGTCTGGATCTATCTGTTTCGTTCATATCCGGAAATTCCGGTGTTTCCACGAATAAAGCGGTAAAGACAGCGTTGAAGGCTCCGGCCATACGGGCGGCCGTACGAATGGTAGTGGCGTTGGATGGAGCGGAAGAAAGACATACCAGAATGTGTTCTGCTGCACCTGATCCCCTTCTGACACTTTCCGTCAAACGATTGACACGATCGGCACAACGACGAAGTGCTATCTCTCGCAAAGCTGTCAGATGATCGACTGTAAAGAAGTTATTTACAGCACGTTCTGCCTGCCCCTTCTTATATACTTTGCCGGATTGCAAGCGTTCCAATAATTCTTGTGGTTCGATATCCACAAGCTTCACTTGATCGGCTTCATCAAATACCGCATCCGGAATACGTTCTCTGACCTGAATACCGGTGATGGTCGCTACTCTGTCATTAAGACTTTCTATGTGTTGGACATTGACTGTCGTATATACATCGATACCATTGGCCAGTAGCTCCTTAATATCTTGATATCTTTTCTTATGACGGCATCCGGGGGCGTTGGTATGAGCCAGTTCGTCTACCAACACAAGTTGGGGATGTCTCTGTAAAGCCGCATCCAGATCAAATTCATTGACAACGATGTGATTGATCGGAACTTTCTTGATCGGCAAAACTTCCAGTCCGGCAATCAATGCGGAAGTATCCGGTCGGGCATGTGGTTCGATATACCCTGCCACAACATCCACACCATGTTTTTTAGCTTCATGGGCAGCTTCCAACATGGCATATGTCTTACCGACACCGGCCGCATAGCCAAAGAAGATCTTCAGTCTTCCACCGTCTTTCTTCTTCTCTTCCTGTGCGATCTCTTGCAGGAATTCTTCCGGGGATTTTCTATCATCCATGTTTACTCCTTTCCATATGCAAAAACGCAGTTCCGGTATAAGCATACCCGAACTGCGTATATTGTGATCAATGTTCTACTTCAGAGACAAGGCCCATAGCCTTGGCAATATCCAGATTTACCCCAAGTACATTGACTGTATCCTCACCGAATACACCAAGAAGTTTACCTGTCGTATTGTCCTTGACGATGTCTTTCAGTTCCTCTTCGGAAAGACCTGATGCCTCGGCGATAGCGGCGATCTGCACCTCTGCAGAAGCAGGTGTGATATGCGGATCCAAACCGGAACCGGAAGCGGTCATAAGATCGGTCGGGATATCCTCTTTCTTAACACCGGGATTGTCCTTCAAGAAAGCATCGATATCTGCTTCCACTCTCTTTGCCAATTCCGGATTGGAAGGTCCATAGTTATTGGAACCGGAAGAAAGACCTGCATACTCTGTACCGTCGTTGTATACTTCCTTGCCGTCTTCTTCTTTGTATGTGTTGTAGTGGTATGCGGAAGGACGACACTTCATGAAATACGGTTCTGTGAAGTCCTGACCAACATTCTCAACACCTACCGCTTCACCATCGGCTTTGACAACAGACCCGGCGGCCTGTTTCGGGAAGATAACGGCGGAAAGACCGTTCAACAGAAGCGGGAAACCAAGTCCGCATACAACAAGGAATACCAATGTAACGGTAAAGGCATGTTTTAAAGTCTTACCGAATTTATTCTTAGATGAGTTTTCCATCTGCTTGCCTCCTTAAAGTCCGATCATCGCCAGAAGTGGTGTGATCAAGAGATCGATGATCTTAATACCTATAAACGGTGTAATAACACCACCAAGACCGTAGATCAACATATTTCTGCCGAGCATTCTGCCGGAAGACATCGGCCGATACTTAACACCCTTGACTGCCAGAGGAATGAGGCAGGGGATGATGATAGCATTGAAGATCAATGCCGAAAGAATAGCACTGAACGGTGTGGAAAGACCCATGATGTTCAATACTTGCATCTGCGGGATCACCGTCATGAACATAGCCGGAATGATAGCGAAATATTTGGCAATATCATTGGCAATGGAGAATGTTGTCAAAGCACCTCTTGTTATCAGCAACTGTTTACCGATCTCTACAACTTCCAAGATCTTTGTAGGGTCACTGTCAAGGTCTACCATATTGGCAGCTTCCTTGGCAGCGGTTGTACCGGAATTCATAGCCAGACCTACATTTGCCTGTGCCAAAGCCGGCGCATCGTTCGTACCGTCACCTGTCATGGCAACGATCTTACCTTCTGCCTGTTCTCTCTTGATGACAGAGATCTTATCTTCCGGCTTGCATTCGGCAACGAAGTCATCGACACCTGCTTCAGCAGCGATCGTGGCTGCTGTCAGAGGGTTATCACCTGTGCACATGATCGTCTTGATACCGATGGCATGAAGTCTTTCGAAACGTTCCTTCATACCCGGCTTAACTGTATCTTTAAGATAGATAACACCAAGGATCTTATTACCTTCACATACGACCAGCGGTGTACCACCAAGAGAAGAGACCTTCTCCACGATACCTTGCAAGTCAGCCGGAACAGTTCCACCCTTTTCTTTGGCATATGCTGTAACGGCATCATAAGCACCTTTCCAAATCGGTGTTCCATCAGGAAGGTCGATACCGGACATTCTTGTCTGTGCTGTGAACTCGTGGAAGACCATGCCGTCTTCTTTCTCACATACATCACCCTGCTGTCTGGCAAGATCCAATGTGGACTTACCTTCCGGAGTCTCATCATACAAACTTGTCAAAGCAGCCGCATGGATAAGATCTTTCTTATCCGCATTGGCAACCGGCAGGAATTCCGATGCCAATCTGTTACCGAATGTGATCGTACCTGTCTTATCCAAGATCATCGTATCGACATCACCACAAGCCTCAACAGCCTTACCGGACATAGCAATGACATTGAAACGTGTAACTCTGTCCATACCGGCAATACCAATGGCAGAAAGCAGACCACCGATCGTAGTCGGGATCAAACATACCATCAATGCCACCAATGTAGAAACAGGAAGCTCAACACCGCAATACAATGCGATTGGATACAATGTGACGATAACGATCAAGAAGATGATCGTCAAAGACACAAGTAATGTATTCAAAGCGATCTCATTCGGTGTCTTCTTACGGGAAGCACCTTCTACCAAAGAAATCATACGATCCAAGAAACTATGTCCCGGCTCGGATGTGATCTTGATCTTCAACCAGTCGGATACAACTGTTGTACCACCTGTGACAGAGCAGAAATCACCACCGCTTTCACGAACAACCGGAGCAGACTCACCGGTAATGGCAGACTCGTCGACAGAAGCAACACCTTCAATGACCTCACCGTCATTCGGAATAACTTCCCCGGCGGATACCATAACGATATCACCCTTCTTCAATTCACTGGAAGAGATGACTGTTTCTGTGCCGTCTTCGTGAAGAAGTCTTGCCTTTGTATCCTTCTGTGTCTTCTTCAAAGAAGCAGCCTGTGCCTTACCACGGCCTTCCGCAACGGACTCCGCAAAGTTGGCAAACAGTACTGTGATGAAGAGAACGATAGATACGATCAGGTTATATACCCTAAGATCACTGTTCTGTGAACCAAACAGTGACGGGAAGATCGTGATCAACAATGTGATAATGAAACCGATCTCTACAACGAACATGACCGGATTCTTGATCATATATCTTGGATCGAGCTTCTTAAAAGAGCCTGCCAGAGCATCCTTCAAGATCTCGGGTGTGATGAACTTCTGTGTTTTCTTATCCTTACTCATGACTGATCCCCCTTATCCCCACAAAGTCAGATGCTCGGCGATCGGGCCCAAAGCAAGTGCCGGGAAGAATGTAAGAGCTGCGAAGATATAAACGACGAATACAAGAATAATGGCGAAGGCCACTGTATTTGTCTTCAACGTACCTGCTGTTTCATTGACGAAGTTCTTCTTCTGCATAGAACCTGCAATAGCCAACTGCAGTACGATCGGAATGTATCTGCCAAAGAACATAACAAGACCTGTTGTAACGTTCCAGAACAGTGTGTTATCTGCCAATCCTTCAAAACCGGAACCGTTGTTTGCCGCACTTGACGCAAACTCATACAAGACCTGTGTCAGGCCGTGGAAACCGGGATTTGTAACACCGGCAAGTCCGGCCGGAACAGCAATGGCAATGGCAGAGAATGCCAAGATAAGCAGTGGATGTACGATGATGGCAAGTGCGGTAAGCTTCATTTCCTTGCCTTCGATCTTCTTGCCGAGGTATTCCGGTGTTCTGCCTACCATCAGGCCACAAATGAATACAGCAAGGATCGCATACAATACCATGTTCATAAGACCAACACCCTTACCACCGAATACCACATTCAGCATCATATGCAGCAACGGTACCATACCGCCAAGAGGTGTCAAAGTATCATGCATGTTGTTCACAGTACCTGTCGTGAAAGATGTCGTTGTTGTCGTAAACATAGCGGACTGGGCAATACCGAAACGTACTTCCTTACCTTCCATATTGCCGGCTGCCTGTGAGAGACCGACCTTTGCCAGAGCCGGGTTTCCGGCACTTTCGGCAAAGAAACAAACCACCAGACCTACTAAGAACAAGATGCCCATGGCAACGAAGATCGTTCTGCCTTCACCACCACAGATCTTGGCAAAGAGACCTTTCTTTTCTTCCGGTTCTTTACCTTCTTTTTCTTTGATACGTTCACGATGAGCGTCACCGACCATCTTACCGAATGTAATAACACACGCACCCGGCAGAAGCATCATGGAGTACAGTTCAATAAGGTTGGAGAGGATCGTCGGATTCTCCAACGGTGTAGAAGAGTTCGCCCCAAGGAAACCGCCACCGTTCGTACCCAAATGCTTGATGATTTCAAGCGAAGCAATAGGTCCGTTGGCAATGGCTTGCTTGGTACCTTCCAACGTTGTAACGACCATATTTCCATTCAAATTCTGTGGAACACCCTGCCATACAAGCAGAAGACCACCGACAATGGAGAACGGAATCAAAACTCTTGTCAGGATCCTTGTCAGATCAGAGAAGAAGTTACCTACATTGTCCTTTGTACGACCTGCCAACCCGCGGATAAATGCCACACATGCCGCATAACCACTGGCTGCAGACACAAACATCATGAAGATGATGACCATCATCTGAGACAGATAACTAAGTCCTGATTCACCTGCATAGTGCTGCAGGTTTGTATTTGTCATAAAACTGATGATCGTATTAAATGCAAGATCCGGTGCCATGCCTTCAATGCCATTCGGATTGAAGATAGGCAAAGCCTGGATACGAAGGATCACATATCCAATGAAGATCATGACGGCATTGGTAGCGACCAGTGCGATCGCATACTGTTTCCAGTTCATGCCCTTGCCGGGATCTACACCTGTGATCTTATAGATGAAACCGTCGACCTTATCAAAGAACGGATCGGCGAATGTTTTCTTACCTGCTGCGATGTGGTAAAGATACACACCTACAGGAATGACAAGTATCAGATAGATGATACATGTCAGTACCAATTGCAACATATTTACATGTCCCCCAATTCATTAAAAACGTTCCGGATGTGTCAATGCATATACGAGATATGCTCCGATGCCAATAGCTGTTAATCCAATCAAAAGCATTTGCTCATTCCTCCTGCTTACTCTTTTGCATCAACCTGCGCTGCACACCACTTGATCAGTAAGACGATCAACGCCACACTGATGACGAGTGTACCCACCATTAAGATGTCCATCATACTTTTCAGCCTCCTATATGTGCATACATACCTTGCGGTATGAGAAACATCAGTTCACATACTCATGTATAAAAACCGATCTTGTTCATAAGCTGTACTCTTATACCCTCTTTCTACGCTTGCGGAACGAATCACGCAATGCATTAAAGCCGAATATCATTCCAATGAAGATGATGAAGATCTCCAATCTTCCCATCAACATACCGATCATTTCAATGATCAATGTCGGGGCATTGGTCATAGGATTGGTAATACCGATTGACAGACCGACTGTGCCAAGAGATGATGCAAAATCAAACATCGCCTCAGTAAGTGAACAGTTGGCCGTAACTGTTATTAACAAAGAACCGACGATATAGATCAGAAGATAACTGATGAGGTATGTCGAAGCTTCCTCCTCTGTTTCCTGATCCAGCGGTACTTTGCCGGATGCTTTCACGTAATACTCTGTCTCTACAGAACGCGATGCTCTGATCCTTCTCATGAAGTTCTTCTTGGCTGTACGAATCAGAATATACACTCTGGAAAGTTTCATACCACCGGCTGTAGAACCAATACCACCACCGATGATCATCATCAAGATCAATACACCGATGGCAAAGGGTGGCCAATTTGCATAACTCATTGTCGAATAACCTGTTGTGGACAATGCCGAGATGACATCAAATGCCGACTTCCGTAACCCCTCCAAAAAAGTGATATGCAGACCGTTGGACAGTGATACAGCTGTCACAGGAATAAAGATCAGAAGCACCAAAAACATGAATCTTACTTCACTGACTTTGAAAAAAGACTTTACCTTGCCCTTTGCCAGAAGGATCAAAGCCGCGAAGTTCGTCGTACCTATTAACATCAATATGATCGTGATGAACTCGATCGGGAAACTGTTATATTCACCGATACTGTTCAACTTTGTGGAAAAACCACCTGTGGAAAGTGAACACATACTGTGACAGAACCCATCGAACCAAGGCATGCCGGCAATACGATATGCCGCCGCCCCTACCACTAAGCAGATGTTGTAGATGAAGAAGATCGCCTGTGCGGTTTTCTTGATATTGGGAAGGATCCTATCCGGATGACCTTCCGCACTGTATAAGTTCATGGCGTGTTTGTTGGAGATGAACATGATCATCATCATGATGAAGCCAAGACCACCACAATACTGCATAAAACTTCTATGGAACAAATAGATCTGTGGAGTTTCAGCCACATTCATGACGGAAAGCCCTGTTGTCGTCCAGCCACTGACTGCTTCAAACAAAGATTGCACCATGGTAAGATGCTGTCCCAAATACAACGGCATGGCACCAAGGAACACACCAAATCCCCATGCAAAGAGAACGATGAGACCGGAACGACCGATATCTGTACGCCAATTGCCGTGGTACGAAGATTCTCGTTTGCCAAAGCGGCATACGAGTGCACCGACCAATACAGAGAGCAGACCCGGAAGCAGGAATGTCCATGCATAGCCGCTTTCTTCCGGATACCAAGGAAGAACGATCAAAGGAAAGAGGATCATGGCACCGATGAGGATCATCAAGATGCCGTAGTTGGACATATCGGAAATTCGTTTCGTCATGATCAATGTCCGCCATTCAATGCCTGTGCCAACTCTTCCTTACGACCGTCAGCTGAAATAAGGATCAAAGTATCATCTGCCAGAATACGTGTATTACCCTTGGGGATGATCGTGTTCTCCCCACGCAAAATACAGCCGATGATCGTGCGAGCCGGGAGTTTGATCTCTGAGATCTGCTTCCCATTGATGGGAGAAGAGGGATATACATGCACTTCTGTAGTGTGGATCTGTCCTTCGTGGGCATCCTCCACCTTCTTCATCTCATCGATGATGGCCTGTTGCTCAATGATATTTGTGACCATGGAGATCGCACATACTACACTGTCCACTCCCATCTTCTTGAAGAACGGAATCTTTTGCGGATCTGCCGCCAACGAAACCGTCTTCTTTACGCCAAACTTCTTCTTGCACAACTCACTTGCCACAAGATTGACACTGTCATAACAAGTCAAGGCAATGGAGATATCACATCTGGACGCATCCGCTTCATCCAAGATAAACGGCTTTGTGGCATCCCCATGGATCACACGGACTCCTTCGATCTGTGACAACATCAAACAATCATCATAATTTTCATTGATAATCGTTACTTTGTAGCCTCTCTTCAACAAAGACAAGGCCAAAGACTTGGCTTTGTTTCTTCCACCGATCAATAACACACTCTTCTTCATACCATCGCCCCGTTTCTATCCTGTGTCTTAAATGTATCCAAGATCCTATCGATCTCTTTGGCAGAAAGTACGGCCGGGCAGATCGTATCAATACCAAGTTCTTGGTAAACACACTCTCTTTCCGGATCATAGAGACGAGCGATCACATGCTTTACATGGAATACATAACGTGCAATCTGAGCGACCATGATATTGATGTTGTCATTGTTTGTAACTACAACTACCGCATCTGCTTTCTCAATATCCGCTTCTTTCAAGGCATTGAAGTCAGTACCGTCTGCCTCCACCGAAAGCCCTCCAAATGCAGAGGACAGCTTACGGAAGGAACTCTTATCCTTATCCATGATCAACACGTTACTGCCACCTTCTGACAACTCATTGGCAAGATTGGCCCCCAATCTTCCGCATCCGATGATGATCGTATATGCATCTTCTTTTTTTCTATCCAGAAAACTCATGCTTATTTTCTCCTTACTACATGTACAAGACCGTTCTCATCACATTGTGTCTCATACTTCTTTTCAACATGTCCCACACCGTTTTGATCAAATGTGATCTCAGTCGGTGTGATCTCTTCGTTAGGACAATCTGCTTCTGTATATGCATATTTCTTATTCTTGGAAAATGTGCCGAAATTATACAGATTGACGTTGACCGGGGTATATGTGGGATCCAATGCCCAACCGGCTCTGAAGTGCCGCATTGCCAAAGCATGTTCTTTCTTCATCTCCAAGAGGATTCCATACAGGTTGTGCGGTTCCGGGGCATGGGGATACTTCCCCATGGCTTCTATGATCTTCTTCTCTCCTTCAGCCAAGTTGCCTGCTTCCAGCAGATCTCTTACGACCGCTACATACTCATCTATGCTGTTGATCTCACTCTTCCGGTTTTTGAACATATGACTCGCCTCCCGACGTGGACTTTCATCAGTCCTTTTGTTTGCCTATATATATTCGTCCAGACTGTGTGAGTTCGTTGTGAAGACATGTGAGTTTGTGTGAGAAACCTGTGAGAAAAGCATAAAAAAACCTTCTACAGACTTGTAGAAGGTTAAAAACACTATGCTTTAGAGAGACTTTGCCAGTTCGTATCCGGCTGCGATCGCTGTCTTGATGTTACCGGACTTCTCACAATCACCGATGGCAGAGAAGGAAATTCCTGCTTCTGTCAACTGTTCCTGCAATGTGACATTCGGACGGTATCCCATGGCCAATACAAGTGTATCCGCATCCTTGATCTCATGTACCACACCATCCTTGGAATAGCTGATCGTATCTGTATCCACTGTTTCCACCTTGGCATCACACAGGATCTGCACACCCTTTTGCATCATTCTCTGAACAAGAAGACTTCTGCCCGGACCACTCTCGTTCGGCATGATCTCGTGTGCCATTTCAATAAGAACGATCTCACGGTTACGGGGGAAGCGGTCATTCAGTACCGGGGCAAGGTAGTCGGCTGTCTCACAACCTACAGAACCACCACCGATTACAACGATCTTGCGACCCGGGAACTTTCTTCCGTACAAAACATCATCTGCTGTCATGCAATCCTTAAAGGCTGTCATGAACCCCGGTACGACCGGTGTGGAACCATTACTCAAGATGATTTCATATCCGGCATATTCATTACGGATCATATCCAATGTAACTTCTGTATTCAAACGAACTTCAACACCTACCTGTTCCAGCTTATGAGCCTGATACTTGATGAGCTGTGTAAGATCCTGCTTGGCGATCGGAACTGCCGCAATGCGCACTGTACCTCCCAAAGAATCCTGCTTATCCGCCAATACAACATGATGACCACGACGAGCCGCAACATATGCCGCCTCCATACCGGCAGGACCGGCACCGATGACAAGGACGTTCTTCTTTGTATCCGCATTTGTCAATGTATCTTCATTCTCAGGTTCCAAAGAAGGATTAACTGTACAAGATACACGCTGTCCAAACATGATGCCGTTCAAACAACGAAGGCAACCGATGCACGGGCGGATTTCTTCTGTCTTACCGGCCATAGCTTTGTTGCAGAACTCCGGCTCACAAAGATTCGCACGACCGATCATGCAAATGTCGGCCTTATCATTGGCGATCAATTCTTCCGCAAGCCAAGGCTCTGTGATCCTACCAACAGTCGCAACCGGAATGGAAACATGTTTCTTGATCTCCGCAGAAAGAGCACTGTGCGAACCCATCTTTGTGCCGGGAGCCGGAATAGAGCTTCCACGCTTGATCGTTGTACCACCTGAGACATGCAACATATCCACGCCGGCCTTCTCCAACTGCTTGGAAACATAGATCGCATCATTCAAGTTCAAACCACCGTCGGAATACTCATCCCCGGAGATACGAACATCAATGATGAAGTCAGACCCACACATCTTACGAACTTCCGCAATAACTTCCAATGTCAAACGAAGACGACCGTTGATATCTCCACCGTATTCATCTGTACGTTTGTTGTAGAGCGGGGAAAGGAAACCACCCAGCAAACCATGGGCATGAGCCGCATGGATCTCAACACCATCGGCACCGGCCTTCTTAACTCTCAAAGCCGCTTCACCGAACTGCTTAATGATCGTATGCAGTTCTTCTACCGTGACAGGTCTTGGTGCTTCTTTGGCATAGTAAGGTCCTACAAAAGAAGGAGCGATCAAACGCGGTGTACCGGGAATCGGAAAAGCCATATATGCCGGATGGAACAACTGCGGCAAGATCTTTGTGCCATACTGATGTACAGCCGCTGTCAACTTCTCCCAACCCGGAATAAAGCTGTCATCCGCAATGGACATATCACCCGGAAGATATACATAAGTCGGTTCAACAGTTGTAACTTCGGTTACGATCAGTCCCACTCCACCCTTTGCACGGGCAGCATAATGTTCAACCAGAGCATCTGTAACATAGCCCTTATCTGCCAGATTTGTGGAAATAGGGGGCATAAACACACGGTTCTTAACAACTGTTTCACCGATCTTGATCGGTGAAAACAGGTTTGGATATTGATTCATTGTTAATTCCTCCTTAATATTTGCACTTTTACTTTAATATGAGGAAATAAAAATATCGTCTTGGGAAACGGATAGTATCCGTTGTTATTTGTCCGGTATTTCGATGTTTCCTGCTCATATTTGAAAAAACAGGACATATTATGCCCTGTTTGAGAAATGATTCACTTTTTATCCATAGGTTCGATCGACAAGATCACTTTATCGCCATCCCGAACATAGTGAAGGTCCCGATCTTGACCACTGTTCCACGTACATAACACAGCCTCCCCCTTTCGTTCGATCACGATGTCCTGAGAGCAGTAAAGACATTCTTTGTGATCATCCAGCCGAAAGGCATGATTCATCAATGCTTTCTGCTCTTCCGTAAAGTCCATCGGTCTTGTTTCCCCTTCACTATACGGCACAAGATTTTTTAGAAATCTCTTTCGGTATGTACTGGGGGCGATCCCATACAACTCTTTGAATATCTGAGTATATGCCTTGGAGTTCGGCATACCGCACTTGGCGGAGATCTCCTCGATCGATGCTTTACACTCCAAAAGATCTTCCAGTGATTCCCGGACCCGGACATATGACAAGTACTTTACAAACGATAGACCTGTAAACTTGGTAAACAGACGGGAAGTGTAGCTGTTGCTGAAAGAAAGCGTAGCGGCAATATCGGAAAGATGGATATCTTCATGATAGTGACGATCGATGTAGCGGATCGCCTTGATGTAGTTTTCATGATGAACAGACGCAACCGGAAGCTTCTCGAAACAATGACTTTGTTCTTTCTTGGTGATGAAGAGGATACGCATCATAATCTCATTCAGTTTAAATAGATCGGTTCCTTCATTCAGGTCGCCACGTAACAGTACAACGACCAATTTGCGGAGTTCTTCTTTCAACAAGCGGAACAGCAAGGCATTGGTGCCGGAGTTACAGACAGTGGTAAAAAAGATATGTTCACAAGATCCAAGCAATGTTTCCGGCATACGATCAAAGTCGATGTGTAGGATCAAGATCACACTGTCAGGATCGATCTTCTTTAAGATATGGATCTCATTGGGAGCGATCACCACCAGTTCCTGCTCATGGATCTTTTGTGAAAGATGTTCGGTAATGACTTCATAACTTCCTTTCAGTACAAAAGAGATCTCCAGACTTGTCTGTCTTGAGAATACTTTTCGGTCAAAACTGTTCATGCTCAAACTAAGTGGATGATTGTATTTCTGGCCTGAGAAATCATAGTAGTAATTCATATTCTGCATGTGCATACCTCATCTGTCTGACTGTTTGTGATATGAGTTATCGTACATCATTTCCGAACTTTGTCATATGTTGTTTATCAACAAAAGCAGTCCTGTTCTCACAAGACTGCTTCAATAAATCATTCATCCGCAAAACGGTATCCTACGCCGATCTCGGTTCGGATATATCTTGGCTTGGCCGGTACCGGTTCTATCTTTCGACGCAAAGAAGCCATCAAAGCACGCAATGCTTGGGTATCACTACCGTATCCCACACCATAGATCTCATTGATGATATATTGCGTGGTCAAGACCTTGCCACCGTTCTTAAACAACAAAGCCAGTAACTTGAACTCCAGCGGTGTCAGATGCACACTCTCATCCCCCCGCATGACCACATGTTTATTCAAGTCAAGACTCAAATCTCCGACTTTCAATATCGGTTGTTCCTCTACACGACGAGTATTGTGCAAATGCCGCAAAGACACCCGGATACGAGCCAGCAGTTCATTGGCTGAGAACGGTTTTGTCAGATAGTCATCCGCCCCGGCATCCAACACTGCCACTTTCTCCTTGTCCTGATCACGAGCTGATACAACAATGATAGGAATGTCCGACCATTCCCGGACTTTGGAGATCACTTGCATCCCATCATAATCCGGTAAACCAAGATCCAATAACATCAGATCGATCTTCTCGGATACAAGTAAAGACAAAGCATTCTGGGCCGTACCTGCTGTAAAGTAGCGGAATCCTTCCTGTTTCAAAGCATAAGCGATGAAACTGCGGATCTGAGCATCATCTTCCACCACTAAGATACTGATCTCTTGATTGATCATTGTGTCACCTCCGGAAATGTAATGGTGAATTCCGCACCACCTTCCGCACGATTGCGGGCGCTGATCGTACCACCATGGGCCTGTACGATAGACTGGCAGATCGTCAAACCAAGGCCAATGCCTCTGGACGCATCCGCACTCCTACCGCGTGTAGTATAGAACATTTCAAACACATTCTTCAAATCCTTCTCATTGATACCACAACCATGATCATAGACGGAGATCCTTACTTCCTTATCGTCTTTCTCCACCCGTATTCCGATCTCTTCCGATTTTGGCGTATGCTTGACCGCATTATCCAAAAGATTGACGAACACCTGTGTCATCAATGTTGCGTCCATTTGTAAGAAGATCACCTCATCCGGCATCTCCACCTGAATATTACGATCCGGAAATCTTTTTTCGATCATCATGACCGCAGCGGATATTACTTCCTCCAAAACTTCCATCCCCATATTCAAATTAAGATGTCCATCCTGCAATTTCGTAAGATTCAGTATATTTTCCACCAATGAATGCAACCAATCTGCATCTGTATATATATTCTCAGCGATCTGATAACAAGGATCGTCTTTCTTGAGATAACTCATCAACATCTCACCACTGCCCATGATACCGGCCAACGGTGTTCTTAGATCATGGGAGATAGCCCGTAACAGATTTCCACGATATCTTTCCTGTTCTGTCTGCTCTTTACTCTTAACCTGATCATGAAGACTGATCATACGTTCAAAAGCAAGCGAAGAACTCTCGATCATGGAATACAACAAACGTACTTTGGCCTCCGGAAATGCATCGGCCTTCACGATCGGTATCTGTAATACTGCCAAAAATCCCGACTTATCGGTGATCTTATAACTGTAATACTTCCCATCTTCCACAAAATCCCGACCGCTTTGTATAAACTTATCTTCCATCTTGGACTTGGATACTTTGATATCTTCAAAGTGTTCATAGTCACCTTTGGAAAAAATACACTGTTCCAACTCTTCTTCCTCATCATAGACAAGTATCGCCGCATGACATTTCATGACTTCATGGATCGTATTAACCGTAACTGTGGCGATTCCTTGCATATCCTTTGCTTTTACCAAAAGATTGGTCATCTTATAGAGAGCATTTGTGGCGGCTTCTCTCTCTTTTGCCTCATGTTCCCCTTCTTTGACTTGAGCAGTCAATGTACTTGTCATGACCGCAATGACAGACATGATGACAAAAGTGATGAGGTATGTGGGATCATTGACTTTTAATGTCATGATCGGTGCGGTAAAGAAGAAGTTGAACAACAATACCGAACATATTGTACAAATAATGCCGTATACATAACCATCGGTGAATCTTGCTATCAACAATGCACTGAAAATATAGATGATCACGATATTCGTATCATGTAGACCCCAGTTTCGAAAGAAAATACCGATCAAAGTAGCTGCTGTCATGAAGAATACTGTGATCAATGAATCTTTCAAGATCTGTCTTGTTCTTTCCGTCATTCCGGCCCCTCCTTTTCTTTATATTTAAAGCAATACTATATATAGTACATTCTTTGACTATACTTCAAGTTTTTTTGAAAAGAAAGGTCAACTCGGGAACAGCATCGCTACATATACAAGTCATTACAAAAAATCCATTGCCGACATAACGACAATGGATCTCAATGCAACAAGACCGTTCTACTTTGATGTGTCTTCCGGAAGATAGAAGATCTGTTCTCCTTCTTTGGAAAGATTGTAATTGCTACGGGCATAGCTTTCCACATAGTCGGGATCCTGTAGCTTTGCCTTCTGTTCCGTCAGCTTCTGATTTTCTTCCTGCACCGCCGTATACTTTTCCTGTATATCCGCCAGTTCCTTCTTCAGGCGCATCGTCGTCATGATCTCGCCGACCATGGCAGAACCAAGAATAACAGAACAGCAGATCAACACTGCACAAAGAAGCTTAGTGAACGGCTTTACTCTCTTTTTCTTTGTCTTTGGTTTCTTTTCTATTACAGCCATACTATACCTACAAATGCGTTATATCATAGTGTGTCCGATCCTTCAAGCTCTTGGGGGATCCTTGTCTCAGAAACGATCTCATACATTTCCGATGCATCCTTCTTTTTCTTCGGTTCTTCCACGGATAGTACTCTGACTTCCAGCTTGCGATATCCGAATGTAATGGAGATGATATCTCCGACACTGACTTCTTTGGAAGGTTTTACCTGTCTTCCGTTGATCTCCACACGCTGATTTGCCGCAAGTTCATTCGCAACAGTTCTTCTCTTTAAGATGCGTGATGCTTTCAAGTATTTATCTATTCTCATTTTAACGCCTCCATTGCCCTCTCTATGACTTCAAGCGTCATTGCAAGCATATCTTTGGTCTTCGGTAAAGATACGATGATCGTATTATTGGCATAACGAAGACGGATATCTTTTGAGATCTCCGTAAAGATCTGAAACAGTTTAACACCATCCACCTGCTGTGAAAACAGCGGCGAGAATGTAACCTCTGCCTGTCCCTTAACTTCCCGATAAGACTGCACATGGGGATCATTCAACAAAATATCCAATTTCTTTTTATCAAAAAGAGCAGCCACTGCTTTGGGAAGTCTACCGTACTGGTCAACGATATCATGATGATAGTCTTCCAATTCCGTAAGACTTGCCAGAGAATCTATCTGTTGATAAAGATCAAGTTTATCAAAATCATCCGGTGTAAATTTCTTGGGAATATAGGCAGAGGCGGATACGTTTGCCTTCTTAATTTCCTGCTTCTCCGGTTTCTTGCCTTCTTGTTTTTCACGAATGGATTCTTCCAGCATTTCAATGTACATATCAATACCTACGGTATCGATAAAGCCGGACTGATTGGGGCCTAACAGGTCACCTGCACCACGGATGGTTAGATCACGCATGGCGATCTTATAACCGGATCCAAGAGATGCAAACTCTTTTACTGCTTGTAGTCTCTTGGCCGCTGTTTCTGACAACTGTTTCCGAGGGGGCACAAGAAGATATGCATATGCCACACGGTTGGAACGACCGACACGGCCTTTGATCTGATAGATCTGAGCCAGTCCGAAGTCCTGTGCGTTTTCGATCAGAATAGTATTGGCATTTGGGACATCGATACCATTCTCAACGATCGTTGTACATACAAGAACATCCAGTTCATGATCATTAAACTGCATCATTGTATCTTCGATCGCTTCTCTGTCCATCTGTCCATGTACGACTCCAATACGGGCATTGGGGATGGAATGACGTAATGTACGGGCAACATTATAGATCTGCTGGATATTGTTATAGAGGTAGAATACTTGTCCGTCTCTGGCCAATTCCTTTTCAATAGCCTCCACCACCAATCCTTGATTCTTTTCTACAACATATGTCTGTACACTGTATCTGTTGTTGGGTGGTGTTTCCAGTTGTGACAGCTGGCGGATACCGATCAGACTCATTTGCAATGTTCTTGGAATAGGTGTTGCACTCAAGGTAAGTACATCGATGTTGTTCTTCATCTCTTTGATCTTTTCCTTATGTTCCACACCAAATCTCTGTTCCTCATCTACGATAAGCAATCCCAGTTTCTTAAACCGGACATCCTTGGACAAGATCCTGTGGGTACCGATCAAGATATCCACTCTTCCTTCTTCCAATGCCTTGAGAGTATCTTTCACTTGTGTAGGTGTACAGAAGCGGTCAAGTACCCGCACTTCCACAGGGAATCCTGTATATCTCTTGGCAAATGTATGGAAATGCTGTTCCGCCAGGATCGTGGTCGGACAAAGTACTGCTGTCTGATAACCGTCGGAAACAGCTTTGAAGCTGGCTCTAACGGCGATCTCCGTCTTACCGAAACCAACATCACCACATACCAAACGATCCATCGGTTTATCGCTTTCCATGTCTCTTTTAATGTCTTCCACAGCCTTTGCCTGATCGGGCGTCAGTTCATATGGGAAAGCATTGTCGAACTTCACTGTCATCTCATTATCCGGTGCGAAAGCATGCCCGATATGTTGCTCACGGTTGGCATACAGAGCTATCAAACGCTCGGCAATACGATCCACATTCTCCTGCAATCTTGCCTTTGTCTTCTCCCAATCACCGGATCCAAGCTTATTCAATTTCGGCACAACACCTTCTCTGGAAACAAACTTACGAACAAGTTTGAACTGTTCCAGCGGCACAAGCAATTCCGCATTACCACGATATATGATCTTCAGGAAATCTTTCTTGATGTTATTGATACTACGTGTCTCGATACCAAGATACTGACCTACACCATATTGAGCATGTACAACATAATCCCCCGGTTCCAGATCATCATAACTATGAATGACTTCCGCATTGTTGAACTTCTTTTCGAATCTACCGGCATGGTGACGGATCTCAAACAGATCATGACTTGTATAAACACATAGATCGTTGGTACGGATCCTAAATCCATCCGGCAGTTCTCCTATGAAAAAGGAAAAGCCTTCCGGGACAGGTCCCTCATCTTTGAGATTCTTGTAAGGGATGCTCATCTGTCGCATGACATCTTTTACTCTGTCAGCTTCCTTCTCATTTAAGATGATAACATTACGACCTCCGGTATTCATGATCTTCAGTTTGATATCCAGAGGTTCATTGGGGATATGTACTTCTTCGATACCGGAACGTTCTGCTTCCATAGGATCGGCCGCCAGCCTTTGCGATACAGGTGAGATCCTGTCAAAGTCATGCCAAACACCAAACTTCGGTAGCATCTTCCCTTCCTGAACCATTTCCTGTATATAAGCAACGGTCTCATCTTGCATATGTTTCACCGAAGAACGTACAGCTTGTTCATCACTGATAATGATCAAAGGATGATCCATGTAGTCGGCAATACTTGCTGTATGGGAAAGAAAAGCCATGTATGGATACAAACGCGGTTCACGGATATGATGATCGATGGCATCCAGATCGTTCTCGATTTCCCCTGTCAGTAATACATCATCCTTCTCACGTAACATCTCTTCCGCTTTCTCACGGATCTCTTTTGCCTGATCTTCATTGAAAAGGATATCTCCGGCAGGAACGATCCTGACTTCATCGATCCGGCTTACTGTCTTTTGTGAAAGAACATCAAAAAAACGGATGGAATCGATCTCATTGTCAAAGAACTCAATACGAACAGGCTGTTCATAGTTGATGGAAAACACATCCACAATGCCACCTCTGGCCGCAAAGGACAAAGGCTGATCGATATGAGCAGTCTCATGGTAACCACCGGCTCTCAGCTTTCTCTTAAGGTCTTCCGGTTCACACATATCCCCTGTACGCAATACCATACTGCTGCCACGGAAATCATCCGGCAAAGGCAAATGCCGAAGATATCCCGATGGACATGTGATCACGATCTTTTTATCGTCTTGCAACAAAGATGCCAAAGCATCTACCTTTCCGGCTGTCATCTCCGGTGAAGACGCAATGGCTTCTACACGGAGAGATTCATCTGCTCCAAAGAGCACACACTCCTCTTCCGACAATAAAGCAGAAACACGTTCATAAAGTCTCTGGGCATGGTATAGATTCTGTTTCACCACCAGTATTCCCCGTGGTCTTTCACGGTAGGAAGCAGCCAAAACAAGTGCTTCCTGAATCAATGACGAAAGAGGCAGGACCCCTCTTTGAGCAGTCAACTGCTTTACCGCCTCATTTGAAGACAATTCTTTCTGAAGCCATTCCGGCATACATGAACTCATACTCCCACCTCCTGTTCTATATATTTTAACACAACGAAATCCTCCTCACGGCACAATGCCCAAAACAAAAAATCCTCAACAAACGCATACGCTGTCAAGGACTTTATTCCTCTGTACTACTTTCTCTTATGCAACTTTCCATCTTCTTGGGCAGTCAATACTTCTCCGTCATAAACAGCCACCGGTCGTTCTGTAGTCTCGATCATTTCTTTCTTTAACAGATCGGCATAATACACTGCATGATCCTCTTCCCCTATCGGACATGACATCGTCATCAGACCGTCATTGGCGATCGATCTGACTTTGTATGTATCTTCCATTGGCCGCCAGTACTCCGTCTGCTCACCGGTCGTCACATCATACTGCATGATCATACCGTCATTATCCCAATATGCATATTTTCCAATCAAGTGACTCAAGGACGGTACACCTTCTGCCTTATTCTTTACCCCATCCTCTTCTACTGTCACAAGATCTGTACGGTAGGATCCATCTACCAAAGCAGATACCGCCTGTGCATATACAGTATCTTCCACACTTCCCAGATAGTACAGTGCTGTAGTAGGATCGCTCTTTATCTCGTTTATCTTTTTATCCGACAAGGACGCAATGTAATTCTTATATTCATTCCCCGTCCCTGTGATCATACCGTTCTCATCACGTTCCATACCGTTGAATGTCATATATAACAGATCATCTTCGATAATGGCAGACACAAGTATGTCATTCGGAAGTTTCATATATTCTTTCCGATCACTGCCATCTTGTTTTGCTGTACACAGAACGTTCTCCAAAGTAGATGTATTTTCATAGCACAAATACAAACAATTTCCTACATACATCGGCGGTGTACTCAATCTTTTGTCATCATAAGTAGTCAAGGCAGCCGCATTACAAGATGGGTCGTTGTGTTCGCAATTCGGTCGGTTGCACAATGGCACATCCATATCCGCTTCCCGGTCATAGAAATACACGAGACTTCCACTATCATTTGTTACCAAGTGATATATACCCGCTTCCGATATACCATTATACCCCAGGATGGCAGTACCTGTCTGATGGGAGGATGAGGCAGCTGTACAGCCACACAATAAAACACATGTTATCAGGATCTCTTTACGCATACAGGATCCTCCTTTCTTTTATATTTTGAACATATGATAAGAGATATACCGATCACGATCCCCCAACATATCGGTGCTTTATATGGAAACATGAGAAACAACATCACCGACATCGGCGTGATATGTTTCAGGAATAGGATCAAATCTACCGTGCATATAGAAACCAGTAATATAAACCACTGCCACCTTGATTCAGTATGTTGAAACAAACCATCCATTATCTTAACTATGATATACATGACGACGATCTGCCCCATTGCTTGCAAGATCATCCAAACACCGACCGGAAGCGGGATATTTCGTTGCAATTCCTGAATGTCACAAAGTAATGCCGTAAGATCGACAGTGGGATATAGGCGGAATGCAAAGAACATCAAGATGGCATCCACACACAACATACATAGTGTGATCAATGACATTACCGCCATTCGTTTCTGTCTACCGATCTTCCGCCCTCGCACAGTCATTTTCTGAATGCGTTCCATACCGGTGTCTTGTTCACGACGGTAGGAACTCCAACATAGAAACACCACTGTCACAACACACAGCATGCCGTATATGGCATACATCTCATCTTGTTTAAAGAACAACCGGGTCTCATCTTCTCGTAATACTCTTCCGGATCCCCTTCGCTGTACGTCATCCATACGCATGCAGTATGTCTCAAAAGCCGGCTCGGCATTGAGTTCCTTTGCCAGCTCTGCCGCCTCTGTTTCATCCACATTTGCAATCTTCTCCTTGATGACGGCAAACCGTTCTTGTTCCGCTTTGATAGATGCATATACTTCCGGGGTCGGCCTATCTCCCATCGTTTCAATATAGTAAGCAACAACTTTATCTTCAGAATTGGACAATGTCCGGATCCCGGCAAGGTACCATGTCATGCCAAAACATATACACAACACCACAAGCAAACCACCGGCTCGTACCCAAGTCTTCTCCATTTCGTAAAACCGTAATGTATGCGGAATATGATCATGTTTTGATATAGATCTCTTTCGTGGTGAACGGTATGGTCGCTTATAGGCTACAATACCAAGCATAAACACAAAGATCGCCACAATAAAGACCATACCATAAAGAACAAAATGGGATACCGCATGTCCAAAGACAGATACATATGTCACATTGGCCAGATGAATATCCGGTCTTGCGATACCGGGAAATGACATGAAATTAAATAACCCGGCAGGATCGGCTTTCCATGGTCCTTGCAAAGAACTGATGATTGCCATAATGCCAAGTACACCGCCTGTCATAAAGATGCTGGGTATGATGAACGACAGTCCAAAGAAGATCATACATATACATATCCAAAACATCACTCTGAGAAGAGTGCCGATGCACATGAACGTACCGATCGACATGTTTAACGGCATGCGACGGTATAACAAAACACTCTGTATCGGGGCACCTAGATCCGGCATTCCATAAGAGTGGGTCGCAAATATAAACTTTCCAATCATAGCAACGACCACAAACAAAGCAATCGGTACAACCACAGACAAGAATTTGGATATATAATTTTTCTCTTTCCCGCAATACATCGTCTTTTCGTATTCCAATGCCCCAAAGACACGTTCCTTATCGACTTGTAAGTATATGTAATATATACATAAAAGAAATACACACAGATCGGTAAACGGCTCCATCATCACTTGCTCTATACCATATGAACCTACCGATGTATTTCCGGCTGTCAGTTCCTTACCAAGATATGCTTTCCGAGTCTTCATCTTTGCTTCTTTTACAAAACTTCCATCTTTTTCAAATATGGATATATGCGAAGACTCCGGTGCCAAGATAGATGTCAGATAGGCACCATAGCCAACCAAAGCTTCTTGTTCATCCTGTACTCTCTGAACTGTATATGCATCATACTGTTCCACATCCCCGATTCCTTGTTGCAAGGCTTTATAATCACTCGGAATAACTCTGCTTGTACGGTTCCAAGCTGAAAAAAGCAATGCAAGCATGGCAAAAAGTATTGTGTATACAACAAAACTTTTCTTATTCGCAATGGTCTTTTCCAAGTCATACCAAAGCATGTTCCCCCCTGAACAGGCAGAAATATACATCCGAAATAACAGGTGGCACCTCTCTGCCCGGATAGATGCCATGCTCATCCACCAATCTCGCCATGAGCCTGTCTCCCTCATAGAATACGGAACTGATCATTGACCTACCAACATCTGAATGGTATACATCCTGTGATATAGGCAGTACTTTGATATGATGTTCCAACGGTCTCAACACTTCCGATCTTGAACCTTGTAGAACGATCCTACCCTTTTTTAAAAAGAAAAATCGATTGGCGATAAACTCCACATCACTTACAACATGTGTAGCGATCAAGACGATCTTATCTTTTGCAAGTCCGGCGATCATATTTTGCATTTCCATCCTTTTCATGGGATCCAGACCGGCTGTTGGCTCGTCCAAGATCAATAACTCCGGATCATCCAACATAGCTCCAGCCAACATTGCCCTTTGCTTCATACCTCCTGAAAAAGACCCAATCTTATCATGCAGTACATCGTACAACTGCACATCCCTCGTCATTTTTTCCGTGCGAAGAACAATGTCTTTCTTCTTCATACCTTTCAATCTGCCCAGATAATGTAATTGCTCTTCCAATGTGAAATCATCATACAGACACTGTTTCTGGGGCATATAACCGATCTTTTTTAAATATTTCCTGCTTCCGCGAATCTCCCGCCCATCATATGTCACCGATCCTTGATCCGGCTCGATCAATGTGGCAAGTATATTCATCAAAGTGGACTTTCCGGCACCATTGGGACCAAGCAAAGCATAGATGCCATGATTCAACTCCAGATCCAACGGCAACAATGCTTTGTTGTCTCCATAACTCTTACAGAGATCATGAATGCTGAGCTTCATACCCATCTACCTGTTCCTGCAATACAGCCATCACATCCGCTATACCGGCTTCTTGCAAACGTTCTTCCAAAACATCGATCTTGTGCATATATTCCTCTGTGGAAGGAACATATTCCGTCTTTACAGTACATGCCAGACAAGCATGAATATCCATATCGTCTCCTGCTTCAGAGACGATCTTCTCAAATTTAGAAAGCGAAGATGATATTTCTTCCAGATCAAAGACAGTAGGATAAATATTCATCTCATGTACATCAGAATCTTCTTCCTTATTAATATAGTAATTCAATTTGTCATCCGGTTCATTTACAGCCGATTCTGTCAAATAGTTATTACCAAGAACTCTCCAGGTACCAAATCTCATATGACTGTTGTCTTCGATCTTACCGGAAGGATCACGTTTTGGCTCTGTACCATACTGCAGTAATTCAGAACACTCCGGATCTGTCAAAAGAATATGCATCAATCGATATGCATCCTCTTTCTCATCACTGTCTTTTAAAACAGAAAAACCACCTTCATAGCAATACTCATCATGCCCTGCTTTAAACTGTAACTTACCATTTATAGCCCGTTCTTCCCCATCGTCATATGCCATTGTTGTCATGATTGCAAACTTCATCTGTGAAGATGCTTTATCATATGCTGCAGGATCCATACCAACACCTGTCACACCGGCCACTCGCATATTCGATGCCAGCATAATGATATTTCGTAACTCCGGTTCTGCATATGGATCTACAACCTGACCATCTTCTTTTCTTATATAAAAGAAAGTATCGGAAATATTCTGATATTTATCACTGACAACTGAACTGAAATCGATTCTGTCTGTCAAGATAATATCTTCTTGCATCTCAAAACTATCACACAAATATCTCAGCAATGCCATGGGTTCCCTTACCACATTCTCAAGTATTGCTTGATTCTGACTATAGTAATTCTCATCTACATAAACCAGAGGAGAAACCAAAGGATATATTATTTTGGGGAAGTGCATCAGGTGACCGTGAATACGTAATGTATCCAATCTTTTTGCTGAATAATATGTATTCAGGTCTTCTTCCCACATACTGTCTAAAGGTTCATATTCAGATACCGCAAATTGAGAGAAAGGAACGATATCCGCATCCGGATCATTACTCTTTATATTTTCGATCATAACCTTCCCATCGGCAGACTCATCCGGAGAAGGACAAACTTTTACAGTCAAATGAAGCCCGCTTTGCAATTCCTGCAATCTTTCATTCACTACGTCTACAGTAGGAATTTCCAACGCGGTATACAAGTCGTAGTCATCTTCTACATACCATCCGGCATCCATCTGTGACAAATATAAAACGACATCCTTATCTTGTTGCTTCACCATCCCCAAGTTTCCACATCCTGTAAGCAAACATAGTGCTACCAACCCATTCCGGATCTTTTTCATAATTCTTCCCATTATCTTTCCATAGATCAAAAGAGAGGGAGACCCCTCTCCTGATCCTAATACATTTTTTCTATTGTTCCATAACGTTCCCCATCAAGGAAATACGTCATCTGTCCTTTATAACTAACACAATCTGAATTTCTTGCATATAGAAATGTATTTACATATACCCCATGTTTATCCACAGTATCCGTCTTATATTCTTTCTTTCCGTGAGCATTTTGGAAATCATATCTGCAAACGATCTTCATATCATGTGTATACGGTCGATTATCCAGTTCAAATTTTCCATAGGTTGGATACAACGTGATCGTAGGTGCCAATGCCTTGACGGGAACCGTAGTGAATGTAAGAACCACTCCACCCGAAGCAAGCATACATGCAACTGATCTTTTCATAAAATATCTCCTCTCATTTTCTTACCATGCAAGCATTATTTTCCTATCTAGGATATAACCGATCACATAGGATAAAATACCACGGAATCATAAGATACCTCCTAAGATATTTCTTTTCTACTTTCATCATAAACATGATGCCACAAATTTTAAGCCTTTTATTTTGTACTATTTAATGTCATAATTATGGATAGTGTTGATCGTCTTCATTGTTAGATGGAAAAGAAAATATTGTCTATAACAGAATATTTTATCATATCAAGTGAATCCATGATCCATTTATCGTTTTTCTACATATTTTCCATCCTTTAACACATAAACAGCATCAGCATGCTTGATCATATCTTGACTTAGATCATGGGTAATAAAAATTATTCCGGTATCTTTATCCTTCATCAAGCTGTTTACAATTTCTTTTGCATTGGCCTTATCCAAAGCCGATGTACCTTCATCTAGAATAATAAATGAAATATCGCGAATAAGCGCTCTTGCCAAAGCAATTCTCTGACGTTGACCACCGGACATGTTTTTTCCATCCTCAGCCACGATCGTATCCAATCCTGCCGGAAGAGAATTTATATATGTTGTTAAGCAACAACGGTCAATAACTTCTCTTAACTTTTCCTCAGAATATTCTTTTCCCAACGTAATATTATTGCGAATACTGTCCTGGAATAGATATACCTTTTGATCAACATATGCCACATGAGAATAAAGACTCTGTTTATCCAATGTACGTACTTCATGATCTGATATTTTCACACTTCCGGTATAGTCGCCAAGAATACCTGCAATTATCTTCACAAGTGTTGTTTTCCCACTCCCGCTTTCACCGGTCAAAATGTATTTGCCTTTTTCAGAGAATTCCAAATGTTCGATATCCAAAATGTTTTTTTCTCCATAACTGTACTTCAGTCCATTGATCACAATTGGACCACTTTGTTCCGACTTCAAAATATCATGTGACTCATTCTTCAATATCGTAAATTTATTCCAAAGTACACCGGATGCTTTTATCGTGGAAGCACCTTTAGATACCCCATTTAACGAGTTGAAAAAGCTACCTGAAAGATTTGCGACCGACAAAACGGCACTAATCGGAGAAAGACCCCAAATTGCTGTAAATACTGTAAGTGCCAACATGATGATCTGCCCCATAACACTAAGAGAAGTAATCAAAGAAGTGACCAGCATTGTTTGTTTTGCAAAAACATATCCTGCCTCTTCCATTATTTGAGAACTTTTATCTATCTTATCTACGAATAGATCACTTCTTCCGGAAGTCATTAAGACAGTAAACCCCATAATGGCATCTTTAAATCCTTCTGTCCCTTTTTCTTGTGCTGCCGATCTATCCGCATTTGCTTGTACAAGTTTTTTTGTTAGCATCATTGGCAATACAGAAACAAAGAAGAACAATCCAATCGCACTTATCCCTATTAATGTATGTATAAAGAATAAGGCTATGATTGAAAATATTGTTGTTGCAACATCCGTAATAAGAGTAAACAACGTATCAAACGACTGTGCTGCTATATTCTCTACATCATTGGTCAACCAGGAAACATAATGTCCCGTATCTTTTTCAGATTGCACTGACATCTCATTGGAAGTAATACTACCGGCAATGCAATGGCGCAATGTATTCTTCATCTTCTTTAATGTATTTGCTTGCAAGATACCTGCTAAGAAATAAAAGACAATTGCAATGACCCAGATAACACCTACAATGATACAATCCGTAATCAATCTTTCTACTTGATCACTGCCGGCTGTATAACCATTAAATAATATGATAATGAATATCCGGCATATACCATTAGCATAGATGATAAAATGTTTAACACAAATGTAAAAGTAATCTGAATTTTGTTTTTTGAAAATACATAAGTTCTAATACTGTTCTTCTGTTCCATATAACAATCCCTCCACCAAATCATCAAATAACGCAAAATTATCTGTTTTATTATTTATTCGCTGCAAGAAAAGCATAATACCAATAGATCCATATCCATAATCCATAGCAATCCTTTGTAGAAAGTGATCTACAAAACATAATTTCCATATCCATCATAAATATAATATGTTGGCATTCCCCAAGAATCGTATGTGACAATAGAGGCAAATCCACCATATCGATAATAAATCACTTTAGAATCTTTATATCTTTTATCTGTTAAAATCTCCGGTCCAGCAAATGCACATAGATGGATATTAGATATGAAGAATCGGGAATGCTTAAATGATCAAAAATAGGAATATTTAGGTTGACATTATTACTATTTTCAAAATATCCATCGCATTTTGCGGAGTTACCAATATATGGATTTTCCAACCTTGATTTGGGAGCCCGACGTTTGACATAGCTTTAATATAAATCTCATCTGTAAAAATACGATATGCTTTCAATTTATCAGCAACCATATATTTAGTTACGTCATAATCTTGTCCTATATGTGAAATGAAACTATTAAATTTTTTATTTGCAACCAAATAATATGCGAGATTTTTCATTTTCATCCCCCATAAATCCACCCCATATCATGACTATTTATTTATAAAATCACTTATTTTGTAGCAGTGATAACACACAAACTGCTAACTGAACTGATACTAATTACACTTGTTTCATCATTCCGTTCAACGTTAAGCTTTTGCAAATCCAAAATATTTTCCATATGACTATTCCTTTCCTTGTACTACATTTCATGATATGGGCAAAGTTATTCTAGCATTCGAAGCAGAGTTATGTATGAACGAATCATACATTTTTGATTGTTTTTTCTTTTTTACGACAGGGGTTTTCATTTTTTCATTTTGCAATCTTTCTAATTAGTTTTAAATGCTGTGACTATCAAAATTAGTACTATGCCTGCAAAAAAAATCTTGTTTTATTTCAACCAAATAAGACCAACGAATTAAAATATGGCTTAGATATCAAGAATATATTTTTCATCAAATTCACAAGTTCCGGACAAAGAATCTTCTTCCTCCATAAGAGATTTTTCCAGAAGGCAGAGAAATTTGTGCCTGTTTTCAAATACACAAGGAACAGATCTGTTTAAGCGTTTGGCTGTATCTTTGAT